>Ga0222719_10000535_pt1 | contig 37332 bp, 57 predicted proteins | sample C33_34DmetaG_FD_165039 | JGI IMG/M metagenome (GOLD analysis project Ga0222719, IMG submission 165039) | Estuarine water microbial communities from San Francisco Bay, California, United States - C33_34D | ecosystem: Environmental > Aquatic > Marine > Unclassified | place: USA: California... | reverse complement strand
GAAATGGAAAAGCGAGGCATTGACGCTGACTATTTGGACGAGCAACGACTTTGGGCAAATTGTGCTTAAAAAAAGTGGTTGACACATTTGGAAAAGATGCTATTATAGTATTATAACAAATTAACAAAGCGAGGAACAAATGAAAACAATTATTAACACAGTTGCCGCCCTGCTAGTATTTGGTGGGTTGATGGCGATGGCAGGAAGTGCAAATGACTGTGATGGTGCTTGCATGGAAACTGCTAACACAATTGGCGAGATGCTAATGGTAGCAGGCGTAGGCTTGACAATGGTAGTATTTGGTGCTATTATTCTTGTAAGAAATGAGGTGCTAAATGGTTAAGGCAATTATTTTTATAGCAATCGGAGCCGTGGGTGCATACCTATACATGAACCCGGGCGATGTGGATGGAGCAACCGAGATGCTCAAGCAGGGAATTAACAAAGGCGCAACAGTAGTACAGGAGGCGACACAGTAATGATGGACCCTAAGAAAACATTTTGGGATGAAGCCCTAGACATTATCGAAAAGGACAACGAAGTCGAACAGGAACACGTTTCACTAGACGAACTGTACGATGAGGAAACAGCAGACAATCACCACGTCGAGGGGATCGACAATTGGGAAGATTGGAATTAAAAACTAGTTGACACATGCATGTATCGATAGTATACTGTATACAGTTAACAATTAATTAACAGCGAGGAGCGAGCATATGAGCAAAACAGCATTAATACAAATCAACGAAGGCAGTTACAAGATCCGTGGCAACGATGTATCAGTTGCAGGTCTTAAGTTTCCGTTGATCGAACATTTCAAAGAAGGCAAGAACGGCAACTACGTTACTGTTGATGGCGGCGCACAGCCAGGCTTTCCAGAACGTAGTATACGTATACGAATTGAGAAGCCACAGGACTATGAGATTGTGGATTCAAACTTCGACTCAGTAAAACAGCAAGCGGCTAAGAAGGAAGCACGTAACAGCGAAAGCGACGAGCAGATCATGGACCGTATTGGTAAACGTTTTAAAATCCTAGACGACATGACACGTGCCGCAAAGCAAGGTGACATTCGAGCAATGATTGTGTCAGGACCTCCGGGTGTTGGTAAGAGTTACGGTGTAGAACAGCAACTGGAAAAGGATGCAGTGTTTGAAGACATCGGTGGCGGTAATCGCAAGCACGAAGTTGTAAAGGGTGCTATGAGTGCAATTGGTCTTTATGCTAAACTGTACAAGTACTCAGATCCTAAAAACGTAGTTGTGTTTGATGACTGTGACTCAGTACTGCTAGATGACCTTTCGCTAAACATTCTTAAGGCCGCATTGGACACTAGCAAGAAGCGTTACATTTCGTGGAACACTGACTCGCGTCTACTGCGTAGCGAAGGTATTCCGGATCGTTTTGAGTTCAAGGGTTCTGCGATCTTCATAACTAATATTAAGTTCGAGAACGTGCGAAGCAAGAAGTTGAAGGATCACCTTGAAGCACTTGAGTCACGTTGTCACTATGTGGACTTGACCATTGATGGAGAGCGTGAGAAGATGTTACGAATCAAACAGATTGTTAGAGATGGTATGCTGGATGACTACAACATGCCACAAGAACGTAAAGATGATGTAATTGAATTCATCGACGAGAACAAGGCTAGACTGCGTGAACTAAGTTTACGTACAGTGCTTAAGATTGCAGACCTAGCAACAAGTTTCCCTACCGACTGGAGGGATTACGCAAGTACCACAGTGATGAAGGCTTAATCTTACCCTCGCTCAAAGTAGCCTATCACGGGTACATGCGTTAACAGAAGGTCATACACATCCTCGCTCCGTGTGTGACTTTCACAACAGAACCCTAGTACACATCCTCGCTCCGTGTACTAGGGTTCACCTTTTATGCCCCATTTTACGGGGCTTTTTTTTGGTTGACACATCGGTAAAACCAGTGTATTATAATACTATAAACAACTTTAAATATTATGGAAGCGAGGACCAAAATGAAGAAGTTACTACTAGCAACAGCAATGCTGATTGCAACACAGGCCAACGCCGCGGAGAAACTGAGTTTTCCACACGCCGCAGAACTAACTGATCAAGCCAAGACAATAGTATTCCAAGAAGTAAACGAAGCAAAGATCCCTAACAGCAAACACAGAGAAATGATCTGCCTAGCAGAGAACATCTACTTTGAAGCACGAGCGGAATCAGTGGAAGGCAAGGCCGCGGTAGCCAATGTCACACGCAACAGGGTTGAAAGCGATCGTTTTCCAAACACCTACTGTGAAGTTGTGTACCAAGGACCTGTTAGAGAATCGTGGAAGACCAAACAGGATCCCAACCTAGAGCCTGTGTACTATCCCATCAAGCATCGTTGCCAGTTCTCATGGTACTGCGATGGCAAGAAGGACATCATATGGGCCAACCTAGAGCGTACGGGTGAACTGATTGAGTTGAACGCACAGGCTTGGAGACAATCAGTAGAGATTGCTATATGGACACTTGGATATGGTTCATATCGTGTTAATGACAATACCCAGGGAGCACTGTGGTATTATGCCCACAACATTGTGCTACCAAACTGGGCCGCAGAGAAGACCACAACAGCAATCATAGGCGGACACACATTCCAAAAATAATTGGAAAAACCGGTTGACACAAACCCAAAGTGATCATATACTGTAAGTATAGTAATTAATAAGGAGCGTAACACATGGCACAAGCAGTAGTAATTCACGGAGCATTTGAAGATACTCCTCGCACAGTAGCATTTGTGGAAGTGGGCGAGCGTACAGGCAGTGATGCACTTGAGTATGCATACAGACGCACACAGAACATTGAGGGTAGTTGGAGCAAAGGTCCGGTTATTGAATGGGACGGCGAAGAGCATGACAATGGTGACTACAGTGAAGACATCACAGTAATGCAACCTCTACATGTACGAGAAGGTGTAGAGTATGGACACCGTAGCACAAGTGTAGGAGATCATATCCTATTTGGCACAGTAAAGTACAAGGTAGATAGTTTTGGATTTAGTGAACTTTAGGGGTTGACAGAACCCCTTTTTGGACATATACTGTATATACAAACTTAAACAAAGGAGCGAATATATGTTTACAGCAACACAAACAGCAGGTGCAGTAGCACAAGACATTAACCAATACGATGCAGAAGCAATCCGTAACATCCTAGCAGAAGCCAAGAGTGCGGCACAGATTGCGGCACAATCATTCCTAGATGATTGGAATGCAAAGACTGGAGGCAACCAGTATGGTGAGCCTATGTACTGTGGCTTTGCCAGCACTAAGATATATGGTGTTAAGGGTAACACCAAGTTGGGCAAGGCATTCAAAGCCGCGGGCATTGAGAAAGACTACAGTGGTGCATACTCAATTTGGAACCCTTCAGAGCACAGAGGACAGAGCATGGACGTTAAGGAAGTGGGTGCCCAAGCATGTGCCCAAGTGTTTAAGAACTATGGCTTTACTGCTTACATGGACAGCAGAGCAGACTAAATTCTAAACAGATACCTCGTAGAACTTTGGGCGGCAGAGATGTCGCCCTTTTTTTTGGCGAGAGAAAAGAAAAATCAAAAACTTTTTGAGGCGAGGGGCTTATATAATAAAACCATGGTGATGCAGAATCACCAGGCATCGAAAAATCTGACTTTTAAAATTTTATTTGCAGAAATTTTTACTATACTATAACCGGGGTCGAAACCGCTAAATACCTCTGTTATGAAATTGGACAATGCTATAATCATTACCTTGCTTGTAGTATTAGTCGTATTGGGATTTAACGCATGAAACACCTACTCAAACAGTATGCATGGATACTAAGCATATGCAGTGCTTTAATCCTCTTACTACTGTTAACAGGCTGTAATCAACCTCCCTTTACACAAGGTCCAATATTAGATGCTACTGAAGAGTCATCTACGCACACTAACAGTGATAAAGAATCAGAATCAAACATACCCAATTTTGACAGTATAGCACACGCACTAGGCTGTGTGTTTGCTCCTGACTCGTGTAACAAGCAGTAATCCCCATCTAAAAACGTCAAAAAAAGGCGTCTAAAACGCTGTATAAGCGTCATACACGCTAACTAATATTGTAGCGAGTATAAAGAGTCGTGTTACACGCTAGAACGCATTTAAAGCACCGTATATCGTGAGTATACACATAACGTGCTACATATATAAAAGAACACGCACTCGTCGCTACACCAAATTCAAAACACTCAAAAATAACACTTTATTAGTATAGGCGTACACTGTGCGGATAAATACGTGTTCAAAAGTCACAATCACTACACCCTTAACACACTACACTAACTATTATTATGAAATGGTTTTTAGTATATGTAGGTCTAACACTGGGTGGTGAGGGTGTGCAAGCATTCAAACTCACAGAAGCAGACTCAATGGAAAACTGCTTTGTGGAACGTGAACTAGCACTAGTAAACATGGGCAGTCAAGATGGTTATCCACTAGAGGGCTCACAGTTAGTGTGCTTGTACGCAAAGGAAGAGAACGATTAAGTATCGTACTGTATATCAATACTGTGTGTACACACATCAATCAGAATTTCGAGAAGTAGTAGCATGGGTCAATTCAAGAGATTGGAAGTTTGAAGTGCATCTAGCACGAACACGCTTTTGGGTACCACACCGTGATCACGTAGAGTTTGTGCTACGCTGGGGTGCAGTGTGCAAGAATGTGGATCATGAAACTGACCATGCTTTGGGTCGCTAACGCTACCGCTTGTCGCTACGCTCTGTAGTAAATCTACCGCAAACGCTTCGCTTGCAAAAAAAATTGGCCGCGGCTTCGCCGTGTGTAAATGCAAATCCCACAACCCTGTACTGCTAAATACACATACGTTCGTACACTAGTATGGAAGTAGATAGTGTATAGACACACTGAGCCTAACGGCAAACGTCTGGTTAGAATCCAGCAGTGTGTCTATACACATCGAAGGAACGCACCTAACTTTAACAGGGAGGGTGACATGGATAGACACTCATTTATGCTCCGTAATTACAGTGAGCAACAACTACGCAAAAAGAAGGAAGGAATACTTCTTAAGGCTAGAGCAGAAGTCGGAATTAACGACAACGGCACTAGTGGATATGTAGTAAAGAATGGTGCTAACAAGGACAAGGTCCTAGCACACAAAAGCACTAAATCTACCAACAACTGGTAACAGTTTGGGGGCATATATCATTTGTGTATGCCCCCAGCACACAATCACTTAAATATACGTATGCGTAAGTATGTATGGCGACACAATGAAATTCCCTATGCACAGCAATTCCTAGAACTTGCACCAAAACTCCGTGACGATTTTGTAAAGGTTCATCCTGATGTTCTACAGCAACAAGAACAACGTGTAAAAGGTGATGAACAAAAATATTGGCATGACATTAATGGTTGGGTGCCTCTAGGAGTTCTCTACAAAAAGCAGTGGGCAGATGATGAAAGCGTAATCAAAAAGAACTATCCCACAGCACACCGGTTGGTAAGTGCGTTTGGTGATGACTGCAATGTGGCCAGTTACAGCATACTGAAACCTCGTGCTAAAATTCCTCTACACAACGGTGATGAAGAAAATCGCTACTGCAAATTCATACGCTGTCATATACCTTTGATTGTTCCTCCGGGCGATATGGGATTATGGATAATGGGTCAACGCATAGGTTGGCGTGATGGTGTTTTTGGATTTGACAACTCGGGTGTACACATTGCTTGGTCAAATGCACAAACAAACAGATTAGTATTCATAATAGATCTACATCGTAGCACACTGGGTATACCTCCTAACAAATACATGCGTAGTCGTTGGGACAAATTGGAAATAGCCAAACTGTGTACAGCCGCAGTGTTTAGAACAGTGGTCAATCAATTTAAACCCGGGTGGTTAGAATAAATACTGCTACAACAAGGAGCATACAATGGCAGAATCAAAATCAGTGGACAACAAGGGCAAAATTAAACCTGGAGAATTTGCAGGTCAAAAGATTCGTGTTGACACAGCAGAATTAAACATTGCTAGAGCAAGAACTGAAAACAAAGGCAAAAAGCAAGTTACTATCCAACTTAAAAAAGCACGTTAATCTAAACGATTAAGACTGTGTGTATTACCATAACTGTCACAGTTAAAATTAGCACTAATAGTTAATCTAAGTGTACTGCTTGGTATACTGGTGTGTCTAATATTTGCTGGAAAGAACACAACACCATTAGTTTCAGGCTGGGCAGTAAAGTCATCATAAAAGAAACCTCTATCACTGTATTCACTGGCTTGAAATTGTATAGGCTGTGGTCTATAAAAAACTGTTCCGGTATCGCTTTGTATATACATCACACAACTAAACAAACAGTTTGAATGAAAGTGTGGGTGTATGCTGTTGTATTGATAATATCGGTTTAGCCACATGTTTGAAATATGCACCGGAGTTGTGTTTCCGATTTCGTTATTGTATTTGTTTGCGGCTTCTGTTAGTTTGGTTGTAAGGTCTTTCCATTCTTCTTGTGTGTGAAGATCTCCTGGTGTTTGACCAAAGAACTCATTGTTAAATGATTGACTGTTTGCAAGTTCAAACCAATCACCTTCTAGTTTTTCAAATCCGATTGGTGTAGGGAATACTGTTCTAATATGCATACTAATAGTTATAGAAACCGCATTTGCAATACGTTAAATGCGAGCAAGATAATTACTAGTAAGGCAGTTGCCTAGCGATAGGAGAAACAATGAATCAACAATCACAATCACAGGATCTTTTTGGTGTACCAGTTTATCTTGGACACACAGACATCAACAATGACATACTTGAAACTGTAAAAAATGAAGAGTGGCATAGATTTCCAGCAGGCAACGGTTGGGGAACTACAAACAAACATTTGCTTGAAAGTCCTGCTCACAAAGAACTGCGAGAGATAGTTGACGAACATGTCAATAATTATGTGTTTAGAACACTGCAAGTCAATCACTCAAAGCACAAACTAGATATTCTAAACACTTGGGGCGTAAAGCATAACACAGGTGACTGGGCACAAAGACACGATCATGTGAACAGTATGATCAGTGGTATCATATATTTGAGTAGTGAACACGATAGTGGCAGACTTATACTACACAAACAACTGCAATGGAATAATGTATTTCCTAGAACTACCTTTATTGAGTTTATAGGATTCTCAGCAAGCACCGGTGATGAATGGAATTATCAACCACGCACTGGCGACATTGTGATTTTTCCAAGTCACGTAGAACACAGTGTAACAAAGAATCTAAATCCAAATGATCGATACTGTGTTGCATTTAATTACTTCTTGCGTGGAACAACATCAGTAGGCGACCACAGCACACTTACACTATAAAATAAATACACATATACAATTGGAGTGTAATGCAAAACGTGGAACTACAATCTAGTCTTCAAGGACAGTTACTGATTGCTCAGCCAATAGCCAACAGCACATTCTTTGCACAGAGTGTTGTATTATTGTGCGAGCATCATGCTAATGGTGCATGGGGTCTTGTTGTTAACAAACCCAGCACAGAAGTAAATGTTGGTAATATAGCCGCAACATTTGGAATTGACTATCCTTCAGAAGAAAGTGTTTACATTGGCGGCCCTATTGAAACCGATGGCCTACACTTTATTCATACTCCAGACTGTTTAGCATCAAACACACGGTGGGTAACTAACACGGTGTGTGTTACCAGCAGTGAATATATTCTAAGAGAACTAGCACAAGGTAGAGGTCCAAAATCCTGGAGATTAGTAGTAGGAGTCAGTTCGTGGAAAGGTGGACAACTTGAAGGAGAACAAAGTGGTGAACGACCTTGGACACCTCATCATCGTTGGCTCACACAGCCTTGTCCTAACAACCTATTAGAATTACCTGTACGTCATTTGTGGAAAGGCCAAACTCACAATGCTATTGAAAGTTCTGTAAACAAACTGTTTTAGTGATTGAGTAAATTTAATCTACTTCTTTTTAAATTGCTGTACCTTCAGATATTTGCAAAAGATCTTTTAAACGATTCTGTTTTACACAGTACACAGTATCAATACCTTTGCCTGCGTATTCTATAATCATGTGTTTTTTAATTTCAGATGCTTGTCTGTATACGTATTCTTGACACTGTTGAAGATTGTCAAACTCTGGTTCCATGTACACAAATGTATCTTTAGAACCATCTGGATGTGTTCCTAACATAAGCACTAGTATTAGCCATTTCATATCTTACCCTCGCACTAGTATTTAGTGTATGGCTATTCTACTTCAAAGTTAAAATTTATGGCTATTCTTTGCTTAGTATCTGTTTGTGAAATTGAACTGTGATATGTAGTACCGTCAAATACTAACAACTTGTTTTGTTCTGCAGGCACACGTCTTGCTTCTGTTAAAGTGCTATGTGTAACACCTTCTTGCCATTTTTCATTATAAAAAATTGTAGGCCCATTACAGGTTGTAAGGTAATACAATGCAGTCATGTGCGGTTGTTTAAAGTCTACATGTCCACCGTGCTCAACTGGTTCGGGTGTTTTTGTAATCAATCCTAAGCGTATTCTTAATATGTATTTTAATTTAAGATCTAATTTACTACATGCTTGTTTAAGGATTTCTTCACATTTTATACCTAAGAAACTGGTTGGTTCACCAAACTCATATGCTGTATGTGCAAAACTGTGATCCCAGTGTGCATTGTCGTCAAAGTCTCTTTTGATATCACTAGTTCCTCTAACCCAAAACCATGGTATACTCGGATCGTGTATTACCCGGCCGACACCACTGTCAAATTCTTGTTGTGGTAAAAAATTTGGTATTACTTTAAACATTTATTCCTCTGGATTTAAACTCTTAAGCATGTCACGCAGTTTGCTACTTTGTGCTTTACCTGTAACTTTGCCTATTGTAGCACCTTCTCCAGGCTCACGCAGTGCAGTTTCTTCACCTGCATCATGATGTGATTCTGTTACTGTACTTTGCTTTTTAAGATTGCTTACGATAGTGCTTGATTGACTTTGATATGAATTTTGTTCATCTTCTGCAAGATCTCTAATACGCAAACTGTCTACGTCAAACTCTAGATCTACTTTTTGTCCTACACCACTACTTGAACGTGTTTTCATAAACTGGATTTGATAACGTCCACGTTCTTTCATTGCTCTGCTTGTAAAGATACCAATCACGTTGTCCGCAGTTTGAATCTTACTCAAACCACCTGAGATATGTGAATGATCAAACTCAATTTCTTCTACAGCCGCTCTGTTCAACTGTGATGCTGTAACAAACACACAGCCTAATTCCATTGCTAGGTTACGCAGTTCTTCCGACACATACTTGTCTTTAACAAACAGATCACTTGGTGATACTTTAACACTTAGTGGCATCATCAAATCTAAATAGTCAATCAACAATACGTCTGGCTTACACTTGTTTTTAATTGACCATTCTTTAACGTAACTACGCAAGTCGTTTGCGTTTTTACCACTAGGCATATATTTGATCTGTATGCGACCGCTTTTCTTACCCATCATCCTGACTTTCATTTCTACATCATCAAGATTCTTAAAAATTTCTTTTGTTGCTACACCTGTAAGCATACTGTCAATACGCATTGCTGTTAGTGCTTCTGAAAGTTCTAAACTGATGTACAATACATTCATACCTTCTGTAGCAAAGTTTACAGCCATATTCTGCAAGAACAAACTTTTACCTGCACCAGAGCCACCTGCCCAAATATTAAGTTCACCTCTGTTGAATCCACCAAACAGTTTCTTGTCAATGCTGGGCCAACCTGTGCTTACTTGTCCGTTGTTATCTTTAAGTCCTTCTAATCTTGCTCTTGGATCAGCAAAGTAATCTGTACCCATATCTTTTGCAAGACCAATCTGTATTGCTTCTTTGACTAGTCCTTCTACTGGACCATACTCACCTTTTTCAAGCAAGTCAGCACTCTTAAGAATTGCACGTTCTAGTGCTTTGTGTCTGCTAAACTTTTCAAATGTATCCAACAACCAATCAGTGTGTTCTACACCTACACTGCTTGCATCTTTTAGATTAGTTTGACAAGTGCTGTTAACAATTTCAAGTTCAGGCATGACCTTGTATTCATCAACATACGTTTTGATAAACTCTGCACTGTCTTTTAGTTTCTGATCAAAGTTCTCACTTTCAAAGATGCCTTGACATCTCACAAATGCTTCTGCATCTGATAGAAACATTTCTAAAAATAGTTTTTGTATGTCTGTATTAAAGTCTTGCATTGTTATATTATACTGCCTTTTAGTTTATTCTGCAAAGTATGTTTTTGCCAATAGTTGAATTTTCAAACCTGTTGCTTGTGAGTTTACTATCTTTTGCATTGTGTAAATCTTGCCGTATCGTTTCACAGCATCTGCGACATCTTTTACGTCTGCATTTGGCCATTCAGGAAACGCTACGCTCCATCCATATTTAACCGCATCAGTAACCAATTGCTCTCCACTTTGATCTCTATCTGGAACAACTACTACATTACGTTGTAGAGCGTTAATAAGCATTGCTTGTTGTTCGTTTACTTCATTACGCAGTACTGCTACACCGCCTACACTGATAGCATCAAAAGGTCCTTCTACCACAATTACAAATTGCCTATCCCATCCTTGTCCATCCAAGTTAAAAACATATCCAGGTTGACTGTCTGTAATGTATTTAGGTGAGCCGTCGCCGAGTTTACGAGCAGTGTATCCGACTATGTCCCCTTGATAATAAAACGGAACTATCAGCCTTGTTTTATATGATCCTTCTGGAGTCCACATAAAGTCATAGTCCCCTAAGTCAAGGCCACGGTCGTAAACTACATATTCAACGGCTCTAATGAATTCCTCATCCAATCCACTTGGTTCGAGTGCCTTCCAGTCATGCAACTCCTCAAAGGATCTAGCACCGACTGGCAGTTCTTTTGTTTCAAAAATAGGCAACTGTATGTGAGGTGTGTCCCCGTCTATGACGTACTCCTCCTTTATACGTAGTGCCTCTAAAGCAAGTTTAGTAATTTCTGAATCTGGCATACCGAACCATCCGAGTAGTTTACGCATCTTATAGGTTAAATTTCTACCCGGAACAAATGATGCTGTATACCCACAGTTGAAACAGTGATAACTCACAGTACCGTCTGCGTTAAACATCATTCCACCACGTTTTCTTTTGTCTGCACTTTCGCCATTATGAACACAGCAAACACCATCAAAAGAAATCCACCCACTAGGAGTTTGCTTTCTTTTTGAAGGTAAGGCAGTCGTGATTGTCGATTGTATCGAATTCATATTACTAGTTTACGATCTAACTAGTACTTTGTCAAGTGTTCCTGTGTTCGAATTGTCAGGTAAATGTTTCAATCTAAAATAATTGTAAACACCTGTAATATTTTGATAACCAATTGAGTCAGAACTAGTTAAGTTAATAGTAGTTAAGTCTACCCAACTTGTATCGCTTGTAACTTGACTATCTAATGTTGCTTGGATAGTAAGATCACCTACATAGTTACTAGAATAGTAAGTTATTGTGTGTAATGCACCGTTGCGTTTATATTCGGGTTGTGCTTCGACTAAACTACTAAAATACTCTGTTATTTGTCCGTTAGGTCTATAAAAACTACTAGTTAGTGGACGAACAAAGTCTGTATTTGGTAATTCGGTTGAATCTGTAAACGCAGGATAAACGTGATCAACAATTTCGATTGTACCGGCAACTTCATAGTATGTGTTAGCATAAGTCACATGGTTACCAGAACCGCCAATTGTTCTAGTTACACTAAACTTATAAAACTTGCTTACTAGGCTTGCTGTGTCGCTTTCTGTTAGCGTAAGTGTAGCAACGCCGCGTGTAGCAACTGTGCTACCGTCATCTACTGTTACACAAGGCGTCTGTAAATGTACAGCACCTGTTTCTTTGTTTACTAAGTTAAATGTAAGTGTTTCGCCACTTATATCTAACGGCTTCTGATCTTGGTTTTTTACAGTGAATTTAAGAGTGTTCGTGACACCTTTAACCACTTGAATATCTTTCTGGTACATTGGCGTATATCCTTGTCTTACGGCCCCGTCCAAATCACTGAACAAGGTATAACCGGTTTCATAAATATATATGGGTAACTTATGCATATTGAGTTCATCCTATAACACTATTTATTGGAAAGACATGACAACACTACAAGAAGATTTACAAGAAAAATTTCCGTTTTTAAGTTGCGTTAAACACGGTGATATCGAATATGTTGGTATTATTATTAATCAAGATTCTGCTGTAACGAGCATTTACGATTATTCTAGTTGTACTGATGATGGTCAAAAATTACGTTTGCTAGAATGCGGAGATAGTTGGTGGTGGGAATCAAATAGAAAAATTCCAATTAACATTTTTATGAAGTCGGATATGATTCCATTTAGAAACCTAATTAAAACATTTGCTACTAAAGATGTTGAACTAATATTTGGGCCAATGGTACGTTTAAATGATATTACTGAAAAACGTATAAAACGTAAGAGTATTCAACTAATACGTAAAATCAGATAGGTCTGTTCTTGTACTGCCAATAGATTAAAAAATCTAAAAAAAGATAATTTAAAAACAGTCCAATTGGTGTAAATGCTACACCAAAAAAAGCAGGCAACACAATCAAAAAGATCAATATCTTTATACAATAATCAAGAGCAAGTTCCGGAGGTGAACTCCAAAAAGGCCAACTGCCTAAGTTAGGTTTTTTAGGAGGTCTAGGGTTATGCATCTCTGGAATCATATTAACTCAATCCTTTTTTTGAGAACACCAATTAAATTATACAATCCATTCCTGCGTTGTGGTGTTACTAACTGAATGAATCCCAGTTTAGTAAGATCTTCTTCTTTAAAATCATTTGCTTCTTGTTTAGAACAGTCTGTAAAAATATCACAAACTATTGTAGCAATGCCTTTGGGAATCATAGCATCACTATCATAATAAACTTTTATTTTGCCTTCTACTAGACCAACGTCAACCCAAATTTTACTAATACAACCAGGAACAAGTTTGTCATCAGTTCTAAGTTCTTCTGGCAGTGTAGTTGCCTGCTTGGCTAGGTCTACAAGATAGGTCAATCTATCTGTGCCTTCCAATAAACTTAAATCGTCTGCCCATTTATCTATCTTTTCCTGTATCATTGTTTACCATGGCTTCTCATTAAGTGTTGCACATTCCATACAGAGTTCTACTCCAGGCACCGCTTTTTGTCTTGCTTCTGGAATAGGTTCTCCACATTCTTTACATTCTTCTAGGCTAGGCTTTGATGCTTTTTTATCATATTCTTCACGTGCCTTGCGTAGTGCCGCTTCATTTTCCATCAAAGAACTAATCTGTGCTAGTTCTTGTTCTTCAAATGTGTCGTTGTTAAAAACAAATTGTTCGTCATTCTTGTTCATATAATCCTTCGCAAATTAAATTCATATGTACCACAATCGCGTGTGCGTAAGCAATCGCGTGTGCCTTCTTAAAATAATAGGAATCGTCAGTCGGTTTCGACCACACTTCGTTCATCACCGTATCCCACTTCTTTCCAAGCAAATGCCTCTTCGCTGGACGGATAATTGCTAGTACCGCCGCTAGTTGTTCTATACTCTGCGGTTTCATTTCTTTTAGAATAGTGCTGTGTTCTGCGACGTGAAATAATTTGTTGCTGAAGTCTTCGTGAGTTAGAAGTTCCCATAGTGGTTCCTTTTGTAGCAAACTATTTAAGTGTTCTTCGCTTTTCACATGCTCGTATATGTGAACATTTAGCATATCTATTTTGAAGTATCCACGTTCGTCTGCTACTTTATGATCTAGTGTACAACGTTCTGTAAACGGATCAATTGGAGCATTGTGAAAGTAAACACCTGTATTGTGTTTCTTTAATTCATCTTTTTCTAATCGTGAACCTTTAATGTGTTTGAACTTTTCAAGCACACTGTCACGATCAAAAAAATCTAAATCAATATCAGGCATTTTCTTTTTTCATTTCCTCGTAGGCATCTTTTAAATTTTCAGGTACTTCCCAACGGAATACATCAATAAGTTGTAGTCCACTGCTTTCGTATTTCTTATCATTTTTAGTATTTTTTTTCATACCGAATCCTAATCCACCTTTGGTTTTTGTGTGTATCTTTGGGTCGTACTGTGATACGTCAGAATATTTTTTTTGTTTAGGCATACTATTCTTTTGTGTAGTCTTGTTTATCCTGCGAAATAAGATAGCAGTCTGCTTGTATAGTATCAATCAAACTTTGTACTTCGATATCTCTCGCATTACTTTTTGGTTGTTTATATTTTATTTCCATAAGTTTATCTGACATAGATTTAATTGAATCTATCTTTTTACAAAAATCACTAATCTTGTGTAGCATCTTCTTGCTCCGCTTCTAGTTCAACTGTATCTATATTATACACTGGCATACCGCTTCTGTCAAATGTTCTTTTGTCATCTGTAACATAAATGTGCGATTTAAATTTACCATTTAGGCCGTCTTGTATTATAGTCTTTTTGGTAATAGTGCCTTTGTATTCTGTTCCATCTTTTTGGATCAATCGTAAACGCAATGCTCCACCACCGTATATTCTATCAATAGGTTCACCGTTTCGATAGTTACTTACTATTGTGTATTTGCCGTTTTCAAAATCATTTGAATCAGTCAATATGTGCCTCCTTGATTATTTCTTTAGTTAGTTCAACATCTGCTGGCTTCGCTTTAAACTGTCGATTCCAGTACGGGATATCTAATACAGGCTCAACAATTAACAGTTGTTCGTCGTTGAAGTTACTCAGCATAGTCTTTCCTGTTTTAGAATTCAATAATAACCAAGGACTAATTAGTCCATTTCTAATATCGCTAACTGCACGATTTAAATTACAATATCTGAAGTAGTCATTGTATTGTGCTTCTTGCTTTTCTGCCCACTCTAACATTGTTTTTACGCTACGTTCTAGTGCGGCCTCTGTGGGCTCGACTTTGAGCATTTCAAACATATATGTGTCGTACAGTTCGTCACGACACCAGTGATCTAGTTTAACATTTGATTTGATCACAAAGTCAATAAACTTTTCTGGGTATAGCGGATTGATGTTTGAAACAAAACTACCAAACTTTACAAACGCATTGTAGTAACTGCTTTTACAAAACTCTGCATATGTTTTTTCTTTGCTACGTTGTACTAGTATATAAAACTTATTAAATGCTAAGAAGCCAACCTGTACACGCTTCTCATCTTTTTGCAAGTATCTGCGTTTAGCCTCACACATATGGGCCATAAGAGTTTTTTCTTTTTGGAAACTCTTTCCGCAGTGTATACAATTATGTGGTTGTTCAAGCGTTTGGATCATGGTTTTTAATATATTCGCTTTGTTCTTTCTTTGACATAATACTTGATAATAGTTCTGCATCTTCCATCTTCATTGTGGGATTTTTATCTAATAGCGTTTGTGTAAACTTGTTTTTAGCCTGCTTCTTTGGTGCCGCTACATACTGATGAAAGAAGTTTTCATATGCACCACACATTGCCATAAGTTTCCACAGCAATCCTTTGTGTCCTTTACTTAGACTCCAGTGATGTTTATTAACAAACTCGTTGGTCATTTCTAAATAATGTTCTTGAAAGAACACATCTGCTTTTACATTACTAACATAACGCATAGCAATAAACGGAGCAAATAGTTTCTTATCATCGTCACTTAGTTTGTTATACCATTCTTTGTCACGACGATCAACTGCACTTAACATTGCTTTTAAATCTAGAAACTTTTTCTTCTCTGCCATTAGTTTACCCTTTTCCAATATTGTGGTTGGATTTTATCTGCTTCAGGATCCTGTCCTATGTATTCTTCGCCTGTTTCCATATCAACTAGTTTCCATTTACTAGGACATTTTGTGTATACTTCTAATGCTACAGGTGTATCTAGTTCTTCCACTTTGGTTCCATTTTTTAACTTTCTAGTCATCTTTGTAACTCAACTCAAATACTAGTTTAACTTCTTTTAGTAAATTTTGCAAGGTTTTATTCCCATCTTTGGCCATCTCTATTACCAAATCAAAATCATAAGGATCAATATACCAATCAGGATGCACAGGCTTTTCTATACATACTCGTTCGCCTGTTTCTGTATCTCGTTCATACACAGTTTCTCCTCCATCGGGTGATTCGTATATTTTAGTCATTATCTTTCATCATACTTTTGTAACCACCAATAAACTTTGATCTAACAAGCATTTGACTCTTGTGCTGTAGCCTTTCAAGTTCCGGTGTTTGGTGTGTACAATTAAAATCAAACTTATCACGTTTGAATGGAACATACATTGCTAGAGGAGTTCCTCTTTCTAGTTCTACCTTGCCATACCTTTTAATAATCATTTGCTGATTCATTTCATGAAACTTATCACTCCAGATAGTTCCAGGAAGTGTTTCGAATATATTACTAAATTCAAACATCATAGGTAACTGCATTACACTGTATCCTGGATTAGTTTTAACTCTCCATGGACATGCAGGTTTCAAAACCATTGCTACCTGTTGCTGTAAGTGTGCAGGTAACCATTGCTTAAACTGTATTGGATTATGATGTGAAAAGTTAAATTTATCGTGACTTGTCCTAACAGTATAACCTTCAGGTGTGATATTCAATTCAATGTCACACCATAAAGGTACAACATATGCCGATTTAAAAAAGTCAACAAATGCAGGACAGTTTTTTGCTGTTCCTTTGTTAATACTATCAGGTGGAACTTCTACATCAGCAAACCGAGGCATCTTCTTCCACCATTCAGGAAGATATTTTACAGCAGGTTGTACAGGAACAACTTCCTCAAGGCCAGGAACTTCACTCCAGAATGTAATTTCTGGTTGATCTTTTTTAAACCAGCCTTTAAGTTTTTCAAACATTACTTAACCTTAGTGCCTACTGTTCTTCTTACAATGTCGTCATGATTAAACTCTGCCCAATACAGTTCAAATGCTACACCATCTTCTACACCTTCAAACTGATGGATCTTGCCTGGCTTTACTTGTGTAAACTCACCTGGGCCTAGGATAGTTTCGTCAACTAATCCTTCTTGATCAGCATCCTGCCATACACGCACAATCATTTTACCTGACTCTACAAAGAAGCCATTCCATTTATAACGATGTTCGTGTTCTGAACATTTAAATCCTTTTTTAAATTCGATACGATGAAATTCTAGTACACCGTTCGCATGGATCAATTCTGTTTGACCCCAAATCTTTCCTGCTTTCATTGTCATTGTCCTTTCTCCTTATTATTACCAGACTAAACTAAAATCAAGTACTTCGCTTTGTCTACTTACTTCCTTTACAAAGAATGCACACTGTGGTTCTTTTTTCTTTTGTATTGGTGTAGTAAGCAACTGTCCATTTTTTAATTTAGGAAAGTAAAACTTCACATCTTGATATACGTTAATTACATCAACAGGCAGAAACTCTGGTCTACTGCTTGTTAATGGATTGAAAATAAATGCTTCAAACCCCCTGTCGTTTAAACTTGTTAACGGCAATACTTCGAGGTCACCTACTTCTGAATTACCAACTACCATGCTCCATTCTAAAGGCATTTGTACTTGATGATTACCAATTTGTAGTACTACTGCCGGCGAACTAAAACTTTCTAAATAAATTAAAGGTACAAAAAAGTAATCAGGATCTTTTGGATCTGAATTATCTAATACGCTGTAGCGTATATCTTTATCTATTTCTTTAGGCAGTGTTTGTAGATCAAAGTGTTCATTTTCTAATGTAAGTATTTGCATATGTTCTCCTAATCGATTGCTATCTTTTCTATGGTAAACGGATAGTTCGCTTCTTTATAATATTTTTTTCTTTGCGTTAGGTGCCGTTTAGCAAATTTACATCTGCTAGTTATATCCCAAATTTGGACGAAATCTTTGTCTTCAGCCTTTCTAATTCCTCTGCCAATAGACTGAATAACGCGAACAAAAGACTTACCAGGCTCAATAAGAACCAAGTTAAAAATGCGAGGGATATTAATACCAACCGCGGCAACTCCATAAGTAGCAATAATGATTTTATTAGTGCTGTCTTTAATAGAATCATAGTGTTCCTTCCTGTCGGTTCCTTTAGTTTCACCAGACACAAACACGGAACCTTCTAGACGTTCTTCAAGCATTTTACCTGCTGAAATACGATCAACTAGAATTAATGTATTGCCGGAGTCTTTAATTTTGTCTACAAGTTTGCTCATCCAATCAATTCGATGTTCGCTTGTAACCAAATATTTTAATTCTTCTTGATAGTTACCAAACTCTTGTACGTCATCTGTTTGCACAATGTTTACGTGACACTGTGCTAACACACCTTTTTGTTGTAAGTCGTGTGCTGATATATGATTAATAACTTCGCCTAAGCCTGCTTTAATACCTTGAAACTCAAACTGTTCTTTTGGTATTGTACCTGTTAGTCCCCAACGTATAGGAACATGTGCAAAGTTTTGTGTAAGCAAATTCTTAAGTACATCTGCTTTTGCTTGATGTACTTCGTCGACAATAACACATTTTACATCTTGTAAAAATTCTGTTAGTGTAAGTTTTGCTTCATGGTTCTTTGACTTCTTATCCAACACATTAAGACTTTGCCATGTAATAATAGTGTGCTTATGTCCTAATTCTTTTCTATCACCAAAGTATACACCTACATCTAAACCACAGTTAATGTAGTCTTCTTCTGTTTGTGTAACAAGTGATTTGTTAGGAACAATTACAATAGTGTTACCGTATGGCTCACATATATTACTTAATGTTGCAGTAATAATAGTTTTACCTGCGCCTGTTGCTACTTCTTGTAGGCTCTGTGGATTACTTAAAAAGTTATTGATTACTTCAACTTGATAGTCACGTAGTACAATAGGCTGTCCCTCAGCAACATGTCCTTTAGGCCATACTGCACCTTGATCCTTCCAATAGTTTTCTGTAATGTTTGTAAAGTTTAACTGTGTAGAATCACGTAAATCTTCTACTTCAACATACCAACCTTTTTGCTCAAGTAATGGCAATGCTTCTTCAAGCATACTAACATATGTAGTTCCGCCTAGTCCAAAGAAACTGACCTTGCCGTCCCAACGTCCTAGTTTGTATGCTGGCAAATAACGAGCATACGGAATGTCGTATTTGAACTTATTAGTTAATGCCTTCCGCATCTCTAAATCAAGTCCTTCAAACTTAACATTCACTTCATCTTTAATTACTAGTTTACACGTTGGCACAGTTTTCTACTCCACTTGGTTTGCTACTACAATAATACACCACAGTTGGCTTGTTTTCTAACCAAGCCTGTGTTTTGTAATGACTAGGTTGTGTAGCCAATGTACTAATAATTAACTGTGGATCGATATTATTTTGAAGCAATGGTTTTGGAATTTTTTCATTAATAATAAAAACTTTCTTGTCAGGACTAAATGTATTCACGCCTGCATTCTTAATATATTTGTTTCCTTCAAACCATTCCTTGTTATTTTTAAATCTAAACATAACACAGATATCATTAGAACTATATCCACTACCTAGCAAGTTTTCAACAATACTTTGTAGTTGATCAACACTATTACTACTACACATAATTATACACTGATCTACTGTATTAAGCAATGAAAATATCTCCAAAAAGTGATGAATATTAGAATTAATAAACCATTTTTGACTATCACCTAACAATACTTTATCTGTTACTGTAAGTGGTTTCATACTGTGTACAACACTATCATCATACACTGCACATCCGTTTAATTTGGCTTTCATAACAGCACGTCTTGGATCTTCTTGTTCAATTACTATATTATTGTAAACATATCCACCCATTTTTCGTGTAAGCATAGGATAATAATCTAATGCATTCTTTTTAATATCAACTATCTTTTTATAATCTTCTTTGATTTTTTCATCAATATTAAAGTTCATCCCCTTTACTAAATTAACCAAAAATTCTACATTGGCTTCACTGTAATCAAATGCCCATTCTTTAGTTTCACTTTGGTATTCACCTTTATAGTAACTAGGCTTTTTACGTTTTTTAACTTTGTTTACTATATCAGCAATAAAAGGACTTTTTAGTACAATCTTTTCACCATCGATATATAGACTTTTAGTTTTGTCGATTGTTCTAAAAGGCCATTGGAATAATTTTTGATCTAATATATTGTCTGCTTCAAATCCTTTTTCAAATAATAGAGAACTATATTTTTTTACTAAACGTAACCCAATGTGGCTTTGTTTTTCTGTAAATGGATTGCCGTTACCTAATTGTTTTCCGAGACTCTTTACAATGCTTAGGTCAAATTGGTCAATGCTAACTTCTTCTTGAAAGATAAAGTTTCCTTCACCTGCAAGGAACATTACGCAATTTTCTACATTCTGTTCACTGGTGGATATAGTGTGCATGTTCTACTACCTCAATTATATGCTATATTATAGCACTATTATTTGTTTTGAGCAAGAACTAATTGTTCTAATTTTGGAAGTAATCTTACCAATGGAAGGCCGTTATTGATCTCATCTATAAAATATTCAGTATAAAGTAAGTCATTAAACCATTGTGTTCTGTCTGGTTTTTTGAGGTCTTCTATTCGGCTATAGTCTGTATTTGCTACGTCATATGCCAAACTATCTTTTCCTACGAATGCAGGTACTCCAGCAACTATGGCTTGTAGTCCTGGATTGCTACTATGACTGATAACACAGTGAGCGCCTTCAAGTGCTGTATCATAATCAAATTCATCGTAGGTTTGAGCATATCGTACAGGGTATTGTAGTTCAACATTTTTATGTTTAAAATTTAAATTTCTTATTGTTGATGGACTTATAGGACTGCGTGGGTGAGGACGTATCCTAATTTCTCTTGAAGAATGTTTACGGATTTTTTCTATTTCCTTATCTAACCATTCTTCGATATTTGGCATATGTCTCCATTGATGACTTTTATTATGTTGTGTGCAGATTAAAATATATTTGCTACTAGCAGTTTCTTTCCATGGCTGTAAGTCTAAACCAAAACGCTTTTGTCTATGTTGACTAGCATTACGTAACCAATTATTAATAGTGCTAGTTGATCGTTCTCCAAAGTAGGCTTCACGATTAATACCACCTATTGCTACTTTCCAACTTTGATTTCGTAATAATCCACCTACTTCTAAAACAATAACGGGTTTATTATACTGCTGACAATGGTCCCATATGCGTTTGTTTTGAGCCATTCGTCCATTCCAAAGTACACTCCATATTACTGCTACATTACACATATCAATGTTTTTTGTCCACGGAATACCTGCCAAATCAAGGCTCCGTTCAAAAGCACCAAATACTGGTGTTGAATTTTGTGCTCCAAACTCGTTGAACATTCCGAAGATCATTTATTGAATACCTCTTAACACTAAATATACGTAGTTAATACTATTTATGGAGTTTTTTAATGTCACGAAAATTTGCGGTTGTAACCACATTTAATCAGCAAGGACTACAGTTATATGGGCAAAGATTTATTAACAGTTTTGCTCAAAATATGCCTGCTGGCATAGAATTATATGCTTACGGTGAAAGATGTAGACCGCAAGTACCAAAGAGTAAAAGTCTAATCTATCCTATGGATCAAGAGCAACAGGTTCCTGCTCTTTTTGAATTTAAAAAGAAATATAAAAATGATCCTAGAGCAAACGGTATGGGTCCAGATAAAAAACGATTAGATGCTAAAAAAGCATTTAAATGGGACGCTATTAAGTTTAGTAATAAAGTTTATGTTGTATGTGATGCGGCACGTAAAGTAAATGCAGATGTACTAATTTGGATGGATGCAGACAGTTATGTTCATAGTCCAATGACTATTGACTTTTTAGAAAAGTTTATTCCTGAAGATGCATTTACTTGTTATGCAGGGAGAGCAAACAAATATACAGAGTGTGGTTGGTATAGTATGAATTTAAAACATCCACACGCAACAGAGTTTTTTGACGAGTTTCAACGCATGTATGATGATGCAGAGAACGGAATCTTTTTAGAAAAAGAATGGCATGATAGTTATATCTACGATGTAGTAAGAGTATGGCATGAACAAAAGTTTGGCGTTACAAATAAAAATTACTCGGCAGGCATAGTAGAAAAAGAAGGACACCCAATTATTAACAGCGAGTTGGGAGCATATATCGATCATATGAAAGGCGATCGTAAGCGTCAAGGTCACAGCAACAAAAAAGATCTTAAACGTGATAGATCAGAATCTTACTGGCAGAATGTACGATGAAGCCAACAATGCTACCTCCATTTCATCAAATATTTGATTATTATAAACCTAGTATTATATGCGAAATTGGAACACATGACGGTAAAAGTGCAATACAATTTGTTGACTATTGTGTAAAATTAAATCCTAAACTATCTTATGTTGGTTATGATGTATTTGATGCTGTAAAAGACAACGAACAGTTTCATGAAAAAGAAATTAACGGAAAAGGCGCAGGAAAGTATAGAACTGCAAAAAACAATTTAACACATAGACAGTCAAAACATAAAAAGTTTAAATTCAAGTTAATTAAAGGCTTAACACAAGAAACACTTACGCAAGCAGTATATGATTTTGTTTATATAGACGGCGGTCACAGTTATGAAACAGTAAAGCATGATTATTATAAAGTAAGTGGTAGTAAAGTAATAGTGTTTGACGATTATCAAACAGAAGGCGTAAAACAGTTTGTTGATGAATTAGTAAAAAAAGATAAACTAATTGAGTATGCATGGGACGAAGTGTTTGATGCTCCTAAACCATGCATAAGTTTTATTCCTCATTCTAGTACAAAACATATACAACCGGTAGTATTCAATGAATAAAAATTTAGATATTAATATTAATAAAGAAGTAGAAAAAATTATTGCTGAATTAGGCGAAAAGAATATTCGTGCAATCGGAAAACTTGAGTTTGAAAATTACGAAGGCGGTGATGAATCTAAATCAAATAGATATTTTAAAGGTAATATATTACGTTGGATACAAGAAAAACTAAGTGTTGCATTATGGCTAGGATTAGATACTGCTCCCAAAAAACGTATTCTTGATTTAGGCACCGGTGCTGGTTGGTTTGTGTATGTTGCTAGAAAATTAGGACACGAATGCTACGGAACTGATATTTTAGATCGGCCTGAATATGATGCAGGATATAATTTTCTAGGTATAGATATTTTAGGAGAATTAACATATCCTATGCAAAAAATGAATTTAGATGGTAAGTTTGATTATATTACTACCATGCGTTCATTCTTAGGTCAAAGACCGCAGGCATGGTCAAAAGAAGAATGGAAATTTTTCTTAGAGGATATGAATGAACATTTAAATGAAGGTGGCGCCCTATATCTCGCATGTAATAGCGGAAGTAAATTAGATAAACGTTATAGGAACTTGCCAGATGATCAAAAAAGTTTTTGGGGTGATTTAGAATTGAAAGATTGGTTTAATCCGTATCTAATTAAAAAATCAAATCAAATACGGGGCATGAAGCCAAATACAGTATATATTACTAAAGAACAAATACAAGAGTTATTGGAGAGTTAAATGGAAAAATTACCTAAACACCTAGGCGGACATATGAATAAAACACACTTAGATCAAGGGTCTCTTGCGTTTATGAAAAAGAATTTAAATGTAAAATCAATGCTTGATATAGGGTGCGGTCCGGCAGGTATGGTAAAGTTAGCAAATGAAATAGGTATAACTGCACATGGAATTGACGGAGACTTCCGTGTAGAAAGACCAGGTATTGAAGATAGTTGGGTAACATTACACGACTACACCACTGGCCCTAGTAGTTTAGATTTACAAGTTGATTTAATTTGGAGCGTAGAATTTGTAGAACATGTATATGAAGAATACCAAGACAACTATATGAAAGACTTTCAAAGAGGAAATTTTGTTATAATGACTTTTGCTCCTCCAGGAACACCCGGACATCATCATGTAAATTGTCAAACCGACGAATATTGGAAAGGTGTTTTTAAAAACTATGGCTTTCAATATGATGCAAATATGACTAGACAAATTCGAGAAGTAACTACACTAAATGCAAAGAAAAATAAATTTAGTAGAAAAGCATTTGTAAAAAATAACGGTTTATGCTTTGTAAAACTCTAGGTGTAAATGCTTGTGCTTTATAGTGTGTTTACTTAACGGTTTTATATCTACATAATTAAAACGTTTTACTAATGCAGTAAAAGTTTCTTCGTCATACCCACTTTTATGAATATCCCAAGTTTCAGTTAGACTTTCTCTTTGTCTTCCCCAAAATCCTTCTTGGGCACGTTTTAAAGCATGTGGATCGTTTCTAAGATGTATCCACTGATGCACATGATGAACCATATTTGGTAACATTATTTCACAACGTCCTCCAGGCTTTAGTATTTTATGCCATACTTGAAGTTGCCTTTCGCCTTGCTCAAATGTTAAGTGTTCAAAGAAATGTCTTGAAAAAATTTCATCTACACTGTTTTCACCTACATGCTTATCTATTTCCCATGCATTACAAACATAATCTACTCCGGGCAAATCTCTTACATCAACTGTTAGAAATCCTTGTTTAGTTGGACTTTCACCGCTTCCAAATTCTAATTTCATACATATCCTTTCATGTGCTTCCAACAAGCACCACTACGTAAGTCATCAAAGTTCCAATGACACATTGATATTTTTTGTACCCACGGAACACGATCAAATATATTAGGCGATTCTATATTATTAAGATTTGTGTTTGCAACATCACCTGCTTGACAGTCATCTTTATCATAAACAAATACAGGCACACCTTCTATTGCACTTGCTACTGCTGGTGAACTATTATACACAACTGTTGCCCAAGCATTGCGTAAGTCGTCAAGTAGTTCTCGTTTATCGAGGTCACTAAAATATAAATTATCCATTGGAATATTTCCAGGATATCTACGTTGTTGTATAACTCTTTTTGTTTTAGCATCGCCCGGATGACCTCTTACAATAATAGGTCGATCGCTATATCGTCTTATATCTTTAACAGTTTCTGATAGCCATTCCCAAGTATCTTTGCCCTTCATGCTCCATCCACCATTACGTTGCATACAAACTAAAATATGATTACCTGTATTTCTCCATGGTTTAATTACTAAACCTAAATCTCGACTAATCTTATGCCAACGTGCAGGATCCGGATTGTTCCAACAGTATTCTGCTGTAGTTGGAAATACGCCATCAAAACTGTAACGTAAATAGTTTCCAGGATTATGTTTATTCATATATAAAAATAAATTGCTGTCAACAACTACTGTTCTACCACCTGTACGTATTTGATGATCTATAACCTCTCGTCTTAATCTTAAGTGAGGACTATTAGGACTAGATTCATGAATAAACCCTTGCAACACAGCAACGTCTTGATTCATTACACTGTTTGCTTCCCATACTACACCTTCGTCTCCTATAGTGCGTACACCTTCAATATAGTTTTTAAGTAGTGCAGGCTTTTCTAGATTTTTATTCTTAGGCGGTATTCCTGCAAGGTAACTAACTACTTTCATTCTTGCGTTTTTCCTCTTCGATTAAAAGTACTTGTTCGATAGTAGGTTTAAGATGTCGCCAACATTCTCCACTGAGCATTTCTTCTGGAGACCATTGCATATATGCTAAGTTAGATAGCCATTGATACACTTGTTGTTCATTTGCAAGTTTCATATCATTAATGTTCTCTAAACGTTTTTCTGCAACCTGCCAAGCAAAGTTACCTTCATCACAAGCAATAACTGGTACACCATTAGCAACAGCATCAATAGATAATCCACTTGAATAAGCAACAACAGCACGAGCATCTTTTAATTGATTTTCCCAAGCAATATCTTTGCCGTTTACAAATGTAACATCTTTAATACTAGTGCTATACTTAAAAATGAAATGTTTCATTAGATCGTCATGATTGCTCATTCCTTTCTCACTTACTCCAGGATGTGTTCTAATCTCAATAGGACGATCTGTATGCTTTCTTAATTCTGTTATAGTATCTAAACACCATTCGTTAATATCATTTCCACGTAAACTAGCATCTCCTGCAAGTTGTAATGCAACTACAATAGTATCTCCTAGTTCGTTTGGTTTCTTCCAGCCTTTATATTCGTATCCTAATTTTTTTAATCTATCATCTGGGTAGTCTTTATCTTCTCCCCAGTATGCCGCTCTATTTAAAAATCCATTTATACCAACCCTATGATAACTGTCTTTTTGAAACATTTTACGTCCAAGTAAAGGAGTTTCGATACAAACAAATGATTTAGAATGTTTTGCTAGATCTGTTCGTGTTTCGTGCCAACTTCTAGCACGATCTGGTTTCCAACTTCCTAAGAATACACTTACATCACAATTTTGATAGTTGGTTTCATAACAGTATTCTACTTTGCGTTTTCTTCCTAATTCTTTTGCCATACTCTTAAGCATGTCTGCTTTTTCTTTATTGTCCGGAACTTCTACGCTCATAATACCGTCGTGCATACAACGAAGCACTTCACGTTCTCTATTATGTCCTGCTGAGTTCATATATATTTGTACGTTCATTTATTGTCCTTTTTTAATATCTTATATGCAGTTCCATCGTTTAGTTCTTGTATGTGAAATTGACCGTATGCTAAGTGGCAGGCCCATTTATAAACAAGATCTTGATCTGCATAAAAAGGTGTTTCAATTTTAGTTATGTCATCTAGTGCTACCGGAGTACTAGCATTGGGTGCTAGTCCAAACGCAGGAACACCATACAGTATTGCTTCTGTAGCCGCAATGCTTTGTAGTGTTACAACAGCATAAGCATTATCTAGTTCTTCGTATATTGTTTTTACAATGCGTGTAGGTCTGTCTGCTTTTTCACGCACAACAATAGGACGATCTGTATGTTGTTTAAGTGTATTAATTGTTTCTTCACGCCATTGATCCATATCAATATCATAAAACTTTGCAGGTTTTTCGCTTGGCATAACAACAAGAATATTACGACCATCTTTCTTCCATTTTGGAATTGTATACTTTAGTGCTTCCCATCGGTCACTTGGACGATTAACAATTTGATTATGCTGTAAATCATTTTTTACAATTCTATGAAACCACTTCCAACCATTAGGGTTAATAGGTGACTTATAGTTACCCAAATAACCACTATCCATATAATAGAAGTCACGCTCATCTTCCCAACATTGTTTCATTATTTTGTGTTTGAGAATTCCACGGAGCAATATGGGTGTGGGTTTAGAACTTTCATAATCAAACTCTTTATCAGAAGTTGGAGTTATATTTGCACCGTTAGCAAACATATTAACATACTCGTCACTTCCATTTTTACTTAAACAAATAATATTATCCATTTCTAAATCTACGTTCTACTCTTTCTATCCTTTTTGCTAATGCTGTAGGACTGTCTTTTAGTTTATTTGTGCTAGATATTAATTTATTAATAACACCTTGTATTTTTGTTTTATCTTTTCTTCCTGCCTTAAAGTGTCTAAAATAATCTCCTAACACAGTTTCTTTAATTGGACTTAAACTTTGATCATTAGGATTTAAGTTGTAACTTTTAAATCCGTTTAAGTCTGCGTCTTCAATACACTTAACAAAAGCATGTGTATCATTAGGCTTTGGATACAATTCTCTGTCATCAATTTCTTTTGATGTGTATAGTCTTTCAAATTCATCTATAAACTTTTTACTTTGAATTGTTTTCGTATTGAAACTTATAATAGCACTATCGCAATTATGCTTTCCTTGCCAACCGTGCTTGTCTTTATACATAACAGTTTTCATATATGAACATATATGATTATTAGGAAATAAACTATCATATAGTCTTGTGTCTGGTTTTCGAATACAACAACTATCTGCATCAAGCCATAGTAACCATTCTGTATCACAGTTACGTGCCGCATCAATCCAAGCAAACACTTTATAAGCAAAGCCTCTACTACGATGATCGCCTATATAATCTAAGTATTCATTTAAATTTTGTGATTGAAATTTTCTTACTTCTATGCCATCTATATTATCAATATCTTCAGAATAAACAATTAATTTTTGATCCCATGTTTGTTGGAAACTGTCAACTAAAATACGACCTATAAGGTCGTAATAGTCTTTGTTCATAGAAGTAATTACTGTTAGCCTATCCATTTTTTCCACTTCAAAATATCATTAGTGTCTTGACGTTTGGCCATTTTTTTCCAGTATTCGTATCTAGGTTTTAGATGAGCCCATGCTTCGCCGCTTGCTAATTCAGGACTACACCATGAAGTATAAGCACAATCGTATAACCATTGATCTATGCTTCTATCTCTATTAATTGTTTCAATATTTTTTAAACTATGTTCTGACACAGGCCAAGCCATACAAGTTTTATCTAATGTAACAACAGGCGTTCCTGACAGTATGCTTTCAACACTTGAAAGACTATTATATGTTACAGAACACCATGCGTTTTTTAAATCTTCTTGAAGTCCTGCTCCGCCTGATTGTGCATATTCAGGATGCCATTCATAATTAGGACTTACTTCACAATTTTCTACTAGTTCAGCGGCTCTGTTAGCAGTTCTATATCCTGCTGTTTGTTGATTGATGTGTGGTCTAATTCTTATTTTTCTATCAGTATGTTTTCGTATCTCTTTAACTGTATCTATAATCCATTGTTCATATCTTCTGTAACCTTGTTCAATATAGATTTTATTTAAACTGCTGTCTCCAGGTTTTTGTAGTAATAATAATACATACTCCCCATTACGTTTCCAGTCTCGTCTTTGTATTTGATAATCTCTTTCAATCATTTTCCAGCGATCAGGTGGTGAATTTTCATTGTTATAATCTGCTTCTCCATATTGATAACTATTCCATCCTAACCTTTGTAGTTGTTTTTTATCATGAGGATTTTTTACAGATCTAAACATAGAACTTTCTTGTACTAGTTTAGGTTTGCCGCTAGTAAGTATATGAACGTATTGTGGATCTCGACCTCTAATAAAAAATTTATATTTTAATAGATTAGTTTGAATGTAAATGTCTATATTATTTGCTTGCTCTTCTGCTTCTGCCAATGAAGAACACCAAACAAAATTTTCAATACCAAACCACTTTTTTAAAACTTTAGGATTTCTTTTTATAGATCCGTCGATTGCCGCAATGGTTAACTTATCCATTTTTAACTTCTTGTTGTGCTTTTAACCAAAGATCTGCGTATTCAACATCTTGACAGTTTTCAAACCAAGGACCGCCTTCTGTGTAATGTAATGCTTTAGGCTTGCCGTCTTGCGGTTCATGATACCAACCTACTAGCCAATTCCATTCGTGACTTATTTGGCCAATCTCTTCGTCTTTAAGCCAACTAAAGCGATGCATAAACTTTCCAGTTTCGTTGTTAACCATACTAGGAATAACCTGTTGATTGCTAGGATGACCGCAGTTCCATAACACCATTGAACTCCAATTCTTTCTTGGATATAGTGTTTGTTGTTTGCCATCCATTTTTTGACCTTCTTTGGGTGTATAATCATGATGAACGCACATTACAGCGTACTTGTCATCACGTTGTGCAAATACCTTGTCTACATCTTCTAACCATAAAAAATCACAATCACAAAACAATGCCCAGCCTTTATAATCTTGTAGATGTGGAATTAAAAATCTACTGAATGTAAATTCTGTTGAACTAAGAGAATCTTCTCCTCTTGTATAAATGCCTTTGCGTTTTAGTTCATTTAGTTTAAGATGCTTAATGTTTATAGGTTCTTCTGTGGTATGACGTAAACTGTGTTCACAAACATCACTGGCGATTTTTTCTCTGGTATCGTAACCAATATATACAGTATTCATTATTCTTGTCCTTCCTTGTCATAGTTTTCGTCAACACCAATGCGTGTAATATCTGTTTCTACACATTCTTCTCCATGTTGAACTTCTAGTATATGACAAGGTTCTTGGTAAGGATTTACTCCTTGATGCCAAACTTCTTTTCCTATATCATAGCCTATACCTAAACTATTCAAAACTTTTTCGTCGGGTACATTATTTAACAGTGTTAGGACTTTGCATTTTCCTTTAAGCACATACCACATTTCTGCACGTTTGCTGTGCTTTTGCATTGATAATTGTTTTCCTGGTTCTATAACCAGTTCTTTGACCTTAATTCCTTTTCCTATAGTGTATAGATCTCTATACCATCCCCACGGTCTTACTACTTTAGGATGTTTAAATTCATCTAATATCCAACTTGAACTATTCTTTTTATCTTCGCCACCGACCCCAAATACAAACTCTACTTGCGGATCATCACCATACATAACAAGTTCTGGAATATTTTTTACACTGCGATCACCGCCGTTAGCAAAGATAATTTTACAATCAGTACCAAAAAGTTCTTTGCATTTAAATATCGCACCACCAGCACCGTCGTCTGAATCGTCAAAATCAATACAACCACTTACCATACGCAAGTTGCTTACAATAGCAACACGTTCTTTAAGAGGCATAAATGGTTTACCTTTTTTACGTGTAAGCCATTCGTCGGAATTAAGTCCGACAATAAGTTCATCACCTAGTTTGGCCGCCGCTTCAAAGTAGGCAATGTGTCCGGAATGTAGTGGATCAAAGCCACCTGTTACCAATACGATTGTTTTCATACTGGTATTTATATGCGTATATTATTGTATCGAGTTATTTCGAATACTTAGTTTGATTGAATACTTTTTCCCAATAATCATCGTCGCAATAATGTAAATTTTCACACGACTTAAATCTTTCGTTATACATAGGATCAACTACTCCTATAAAAATTTGTCTAGGTGGTCCTAATGGAGCACCTCTATCAGTGTAATAAACATCATTAAATCCTGCATCTTTTAACCAACTGTTGTAACACGCACTTGTTGCTCCTGTCCAATTTGATATTGGACCTAATTCAGTCGTTCTATAAAACTTTGTTTCAGCAATATCTTGATTTGGATTATGACCGTCTACAAACGTTTCAAACATAAAAAATCCTTTACAGCAATTATACATATTATCTATCGCTAGTAACGGGTGCCTTAAATGATACATCAACCCATGAGCAAAAATAAAATCAAAATTGCCTTTTGCTTGATATATACTCTCTTTTTTATATACAACTTTACTATTTAGGTTTTTATGATGATAATCAAATACTTTTTTGCCGCCTCTATTCTGATTTAATGTGTTAATCCACTCCCAATCTTTTGTAGCACCCCAGTCATAATCTTCGCCACGTTCGACATCGCTTGCTTCTACATAATCAGCACCTTGCATTTCACTCCAGAATGCCCACCAACCTTCGTCTGTTGCTATATCAAGCACACGTTTTCCTTTAAAGTCTAGATCAGTAATGTTAACATAGTCAGTCCAAACTTTAAAATCTTTTCTAGCATTTATAGTTGTACCGTCGGGATACGTAATCTTCATTCTAAATTTTTTTGGAGTTTCCATTAGTTATAAACCTTTATATGTTTAAAATTAGTTATTATGTATTTCTTCTCTAAGAGCCAATCGTGGGGTTGATAATCTGTATCTGTATAATACCAAGTAGGAGTCTCTCTCCAATCAAACCCATATATACTAATAGATTTTGGGTTGCATAGGTTTATATAATCTAAAGTCATTAATCCACTACTAGGTTTATCATGCTTTAAATTTGATCGTAAATTATTAAGAATATCCATAGGCAAATAATAATCTATTCTAGGATGTGGAGTTTTAGGTCTTTTATGACTTAAATGGAAATTTTTGCAGGATATTTTATCGAAGAGATCTTCAACAGTTTTATGATGGCCAATTGCCCAATAATCAGTTCTGATTCCTTGATGTTCTTGCTTTTTTATAATTACGCTTCGATTTATTCTTACTATAACTTCGTGCTGATCAATTGTTTTACCATAGCCTTGGTTAAACAAAGATTCTGCGCCGCCTATTATAGCAACATCTTTATTGTTAAACCATTCCAACATACTTCAATAGTTCCGGCGGTCTTTGTCCGGCCATATACTTAAATAATTTTTCATACTCAGATTGATATTGATCAATATTATTTACTGCATTAATTATTTCTTCATTTGAACAACCAAAAGGTAAAACAGGTATGTTTACATCAGCAGTTTCAAAAAGTCCTTGATTTTTATGTGTGTTTCCTTCTATTACAATAAAAGGACATCCTGCTTTACATGCGGCATACATTTCATGATGACGACCTGTAACAAGCAACTTTGAATTTTTTAGTTGCGAAACAATATCATTCCATGATTGTGTGAATATGTCAATGTATCCGTCTTCACCTATGTTTTTAATTTTAGGCTTTTTTGGTTTAACATTCGGAACATTCATTTTATTACCTACTATTAGATTTTTGTATTCTTTTACAGTAAATCCAACAGGAACAAACCAACTATAATCTAAATGAACATCAACAGTTAATCCTATTTGTTGATAAATTTCATACTTTGATTTAATTTCTCTAACACTAATATAACTTATTTTTAATAATTTTTCTGCTAGTTCTTTGTCATTATTCTGCCATACAGTATTAACTAGCATGGACTTTTTTGCTTGTAATAACAAGTCTAAGATCTTATTTGCCTTTTCACTATTATGATGCATTGTTCCTTCGCCATTAGCAACAACTAAATCATAACTCTTTACATCTACATCTAAATTCTCTGCTATAGTTAAATTGTGATTAGTAAAATAATGTCTATAGAAATCGATTACAGTCTTACAACCGCTATGATAATTTTCTGTATTGTTAAGAAGTAGTATGTTATATCGAAGCATCTTCCATTCCTGCTACACGTAACTTGGTAATGTTAGTTATCTGCCATTGCTTCATATCAATGCCTTTCATAACACCTAACCACTTGTTACGCAACAGGGCAAACTCGTTGATAATTTTTTCAAAATCAACAACGTCTGCTTCACCGTCTACGTATTTTTCTACGTCACGGCTGGATAATGCTCGTTGATAGTTTTCTAAATATTGTTTAAAGAACTTACTTCGTGTTCGGCGTAGTTCAATGTTTAGGTATTCTAAAATTGCTTCAATCTCTTGCAACTGACCAAAGCGTTGTTCAACTACACCGGGTAAGTTGGCCGCTTGTTTTTCTAAGTTGCCAAACAGTCTAGTTTCTTTACGTGCTTCTTCTAGTTCGCCTTCATACCATAATATAGCATTAGGTATATTTGCAATATCTTGAGTAATCCTAGAATACCAATTCATTTAATCCCACTCTTCATCGTCACTGCTATATTCATCGTCGTCCCAATCGTCAGCGTCTTCGTCTCCGCGTTTGCCCTGTAGATCTTCTACTGCTTCTCCTAGATAAGGATCTTCAGCACCTACAGCATATAAAACGTCTTCGTCAACACCGTTGTCTTGACACCACTTAATGTATTGCATTGCTAATTGTTCTTTATTACCTTTGGGTACATATTCAGAAAATATGTCCCAAAGGTCAATTAGTTGATCTTCACTCATCTCCATTACTTACTTTTTCCTCGATAGTTGTACTAACTGCTTCTTCCGGTTCGTCTTCCGGTTCTACAGCATCTTCGTACTTATGCCTAATCTTAGAAAAGTCGTCCATTACGAGTTGAAGATTTTCGCCTGTCCAGTCCTTACGATAGTTTAGAACTTCTTCATTGCGACTGTTGACAAACTTTAGTCTGTTACCTTGTTGTGTTAGAAGACCTTGTTTTTCAAACAAATCTACTAGTCCACTATAAGGATCCATACCTGTTTCATATGGGATTTTTACTTGTACGCCTTCAAAAGGTTTTGCGTAACGTGTTTTCATTACCTTACATGCGGCTCTGATACCACGTACATCTGTTACCTTTTTACCGTCTTCATCTTCTTTTAGTTTCAACTTTTTCATTGCTACTACAATAGATGAAGCATACACAAATCCTTGTCCACCACTGATTTTGTCATCAGGATCAAACATGTCTTGTGATGCGTATGTGTGATTTGTACACACCATACCTACATTGTAAGCACCAAACATATTAACACAGTTACGTACAAGTGCCGTAAGTGCTTTAGGTTTTCTACCCATATCACCTTTTAGGTCACCCTTACCAAACTGATCAACATCGGTTGGCGTTAACAACATACCTAGTGAATCAACAACAAACAGTACTTTAGGTCTGTCCACTGTATCTACAGCATCATAATCTGATCTATAGTCTTTCATAAATTCACTAATTGTTTTAGCAACATCGTCAATCATTGACATTGACAGTCTAAGCAACTTGCCTTCGTCTGTATCAACACCTAATGCTTGTAGCCACTTTTCATCAAGTGCATTCTCTGAGTCAATTAGAACTACAAAGATACCTTGATCTTGTGCGGCCTTTACAATATTACCACTTGCAAAGTATGATTTACCTGCACCGGATTCGCCAGCAAACACAGTAACCTTACCTAAGGGGATCCCTTTGTAGAAATCCCCAGAGATAAGATAATTTAATGCGTAATTGCCAGTCGAAACCCAGTCAGTTGGATCGTTAAAACCTACACCAAGACCTGTAATGCTCTTGGTAAGATTCTTACGAAATTTACTAACGTCGAATGGTTTCGCCATGATTACTCCTTAAGATTGACGGTTACGAATCATTGCTAAAATATCATTAGCACGTTCGCTACTTGGTTTGTCTTCACTTGCACTTGCAGTAGTTGCCGCTGGAGCAGGTTGTGCCACAGTTTCTGCTACTGGTTCTGCTACTGGAGTAGGAGCCGGAGCCGCAGGAGCCGCCGCAGGCGCTGTTGCACCTTTGTTTGGATCACCTGTAGGAGCACTCATGCCTGGAGCACGAAAGTACTGCCCAAAACGCTCTGGATCATATGCTTCACCATCAACAGATGCTTCAAACATTTCTTGAATAACTTTAACTTCAACGTCAGTTGGCTTCTTAGGTAAGAAGTCATTAAGGTTATGCAATCCATTTGCATCAATTGCCGCTTTTTCTTCATCAGTAATAGCACGTTCTCTACGTGACCATTGTGATGTTGAGTAATCAGCATATCCGCCTTTAGATGTTTTCTTAATGCGGAAGTCAACACCACGTACATAATCTGTAGGTAGTTCTTCCATCTCTGGATCCATCAAAGCACCTTTAATGATTTGGAAAATTTGTGGACCAATAATAAAACGTCTAATTGGATTGTCTGGAGTTGTATCCTCTGAAATTGGATTATCAACTACAAAGCCTTGGAAAATGTAAGAACGTTTTTTCCAATACTTACGACCTTGTGCTTCTAACGCAGGGTCTTTGAACCAGCCACGTACTTCTTGTAGTACAGGACATGCTTCTCCATACATTTCCATGCATGGAACGTTAACTGTCACTGGACGTGAATCAGTTTGACCTTTAATACCTGCAAAAGGAAGTTTGATCATCAAACGCTCTTTCCAAAAGAAAGTCGCTTCAGGATCTGCGTCAGGTAAGAAACGAAGTACTGCTTCGCTACCTTCTGCCATATTCCAATGTGGGTAAATTGCGTTGTCGCCGCCGCTTGACTGTCGGTTGCCCGAACTGTTTGTTTCTTGTTCGCGTAGTTTTGCACGAATCTCTGCTAATGTTGCCATAATATAAGCCTCCTATGTTTTGCCTTTATGTTTTATGTGCCTGTTGTTCGATACTAGTACCAAACGTTTCGATATGTTTCTCTAACAACATATCTATATTATAGTTATCTTTTATCTTAAAGTCAACTATAAATTCTGAATTTATCTAAGTAATTTAGCCAATTTGTCTGTAATGTAGTCTAAGTCTTCGTTTTTAGATTCTTTTACATCTGGGATACCGTTTCCGTTTTCATCTTTCCACCAAGATCCCATTTCGTCATGTGAGTCGTGCTTGCAATCACAATCTGGTTTGCAGTTGTGCATTTCGCATCCACAGTCTTCACAAGTGTATGTATGTCCAGCCATTAATTTTTTAACTTCTGCTGGTGCTTTTCGAGACTCTGTAACTTCGTTTGTTTTTTGTAATGCTTTAGCCACACTAGGATGTTTGGATAAGCCTTTAGCAATCTTTTCAATTACTCCAACAGCACCTGTGTAATTGCCACCTTTAAATCTTTTGTCATTCAATACACCAAATGCCATTTTGATTTCTTTATCACTGAAGCCCATGTTGTCTTTGTCAGCATCTTCTACAGTTTTGCTCATAGCCTTTTTAACTTCATCAGCGGACATGTTTAGTTCTTTGGCTATTTCTTCATCGCTGTGACCTTTGGCTTTTAAACTGTGCATATACTTGATGCTACCTTCTTCTACATCTTCTTCGTCTTCCACTTGTACCTTATTACCTGTCAGTTTAGATACAAACTTCTCAACTAGATCCCCTACGGAATCGCCAAAACGCTTACGAGCGGAAATAACCACGCCTGTTTCGCCTTTTGGAAACGCTCCAGTTTCTTTATCATAGAATGAGCGGACAAACTCAATGATATCTTCAGTGCTTGCTTTTTCATCTTTAGGCTCTTCTTCATCGCCTGCTAGTTTCATAGCACCGTCTTTATCAATTGTTACATCTGTTGTTCCGTTGTCATCGTCGCCGTCTTCAAGAGCGTTATCAACAACATCATCGGCCCAGTTTTCGAAATCATCTAAGCCTTCTGTCTTACCATAATCGTCTGCAATGTTATCTAACATTCTATCATAAATTTTTTCAAAGTCGTCATCTGGATGATATCCATTATCCACAGCAACATCATCGTACATGCTCTGAACTTTTTGTTCTATAGCCTTACCATACTTGCCCATCAAAGCATCATGAAGCATATCAAATCCTTCTTCTTCTGCGCCAGCAACTTTTGCAAAGAAACTGTCCGGATCCATTTCTGCTACAGCACTTGCTTCGCCGACTACTGTGTCTAAATCTACTGTAGTTTCTGCAACACGCTTTTGATGAATGCTGTGTAGTAATGGGAACATGTCTTTTAGTTCTTCGTTAAACTGCGGAATAGTAAATGCATTGGTCAATTCGTTTACAACGTCTTCGCCCAATTCTGAGTCCCCGCTCTCGGCAGGTGTAAAGTTTTCTTTTGTTTGTGTATAGTAATTTTGTCCTTGTAACTTTTTCATATGTGTTCTTAAGTTTTCAAGTTCAACATTAGATCCTTCAATAATATCATTTGAGGTTGTATTCATGAAGTCTTTTTTACCTACGTACCTTTTGAACGCAGTTAGTTTCGCAATGTTTGAGGAAGTTTCAATAATGTGTTTACCAAA
>Ga0222719_10000534_pt1 | contig 37416 bp, 38 predicted proteins | sample C33_34DmetaG_FD_165039 | JGI IMG/M metagenome (GOLD analysis project Ga0222719, IMG submission 165039) | Estuarine water microbial communities from San Francisco Bay, California, United States - C33_34D | ecosystem: Environmental > Aquatic > Marine > Unclassified | place: USA: California... | reverse complement strand
CTGGTTTATCCAATACAAAAGTCTCTTCTGACTGTCTGTTATAGTGAATCACATTACCTGCATCACCACCCTTGTTTTCTCTGCGACAAGGAAGTTCACGAATAAACTCCAACTCCTTATCATAAGGCATTGGGTATTGTGCAATCAGGACTGGTGTCGGGAATAGTGATAGTAGTTCGTCTTGAGCCATACTAATGAGATTTTTAAGTATTATAGGATAGTAAGAGCTTTATGTAAAGCTAATCTTTCTCTTCAACCCTAACAAAGGTATTCTACTTGTATTTTAAGGAGTTGTCAAGTATAATAAATAGGTAAAAAAGAAGTCATATAAATGGCATTTACAAAGGTTCTGCCTGCTGGTCTTAGTACAACATCAACACTCACGGTTGATAGTCTTGACAGTGTTGGTGCTATAAGTGCATCATCAATTACTGCCACCACTGGAACCTTTAGTGGCGACTTAAATGTTGCTGGTGTTTTAACCTATGAAGATGTCACCAACGTTGATTCCATTGGTCTTGTAACGGCAAGGTCTGGTATTCATGTTACTGGTGGATCTGTTGGCATCGGGACTGATAATCCAGGAGCAAGTCTACAAATTACAGCAAATAGTCCAGGCATTCTTTTTCAAGATGCCAATTCTGGATCTACAGAATCTAAAATAGAAGGTTTATCTGGACATTTATATTACACAACAGATAATGTCAATAGGGATCACATTTTTAGTGCTACTGGAGAATCTGAAGCATTAAGAATAACGGGAGATGGCAATGTTGGTATCGGGTCTGATAATCCACAATCAAAACTTGATGTTGATGGTAATACAAGAATCGTTGGTATTCTGACCGTAGGTAGTGCTTCTTCTACAACCACAACGACGATTGATGGTTCACAAGACTTCCCAACCATCAGACCCACACTAGACCTTAACTTTGCTGCGACAAAAACATTAGACCGTAGAATTACTTTCACCAGAGATAGTATCGGAACTTATACTGATGAGTTTGGTATTATTCAAACTGTTCCAAATAATGTGCCAAGATTTGACCACGACCCAGAGACTGGTGAGAGTCTTGGCTTGTTGATTGAGGAGCGGAGGACTAATTATGAGGTCTACTCATCATCAATACATACTGCATATACTGCTTCTTCTGGCACTGGAACAGTAATTAGAACAGCGTCAACTGCTACAATAACACCAGATGGAACATCAACTACAGATGCCATAATTGAAGATACATCAACAAATACTCAGCATACTATAATAGATGCTGTTATTGATACTTTTACACAAAGTACTGCAGTTTGGACTCATTCAGTATTTGTTAAATTAATATCTGGAAGTAGATTATTTGCCTCTAGAATATATGGAACTGGTAATGATGATGTATATGTTGAATATAATCTATCAACAGGAACCAGTTCTGATGGCGCTTCTGCAAATAATCAGGTAATTTCTCACGGGATGGATGAGTATCCAAATGGATGGTGGAGATGTTGGGTTTCATTTACTGCCCCTGGAGACGCTGAAGGTTGGTTACTTGGATTAGCAGACGGTTCTGCTGCGGAACTTCCAACCTATGATGGAGACGGAACAAGTGGAGTTTATATTTGGGGTGCTCAACTAGAAGAAGGAGAATTCCCAACCTCCTACATTCCCACCAGCGGAAGCACAGTGACTCGTAATAAAGACATCGCAGTTATTAAAGGAACAAACTTCACAGATGTTTTTGACACCAATTTTAGAGAGTTTTCATTATTAGTTGATTATGATAATAGTAAAACTAATGATGGAACTTATTATGAAATACTTAGTTTCTGGGGAGAGAGCACTGGTTATGATGACCGCATAGGTATAACAAAAGACGACCAATCTCCATATCATATAGAAACCAGAGCATTTGGTGGTGGTAGCGCAATCTTTAACAATGGTTTATTGAGTGCAAGTAGTAAAGCAGCAACTCAAAAGTTTGCAACATCTTGGAGTGTGCCAGATTATTCTAATACTTCATCTAGAAGATGGGCATTCTGTTTCAGTGGAGAATCACCAATAGATGTAGTTAATGATGGTCCGGGAACAACAGTTCCAGCAGTAACTAGATTGGGTCTTGGTATTAGTCCAACTAGACTAGTAGAAAACGAAACTGGTGGATTAATTCACTTTAAGAGATTTGCTGCTTATAATAAAGCATTAACAGACGCACAACTACAGTCTCTCACAAGACAATAAATAGGGATATAAGGAGTATCATAAGCAATGCCAAATCTTGTCGGAACTGGATTAAATCAAGTACCAACAAATGGTATGTTGGGTGGATTGGCATATCAGTCACCCGACCACGCATCCATTAAGGATTTAGACCTTAAGAATCTATCGCAGATTAATTCAGAGATTGCTGATACTGCTCGTGATATTTTCATTTATGATACTTCAAAGGACTCTGATGGTGGTGCTTGGAGACATCGCACTTCTCATTTGAGTTGGTATAATGAGACCTTAAACACAGCAACCAGAGGTAGTAGAAGAGAGTTTCCTGCTGTTGCTGTTATTGTTGTTACTGCTGCGACAACAAGAAAACTTTATATCTATGACGGAGATGACCCAGACCTTCCAATGTGGATGGTTATTGATACTACAGATGGACAATGGCCACAAACAGAATTTTCATCACTTTATGCATTGAACGGTATTATTGCTCTTGGTTCTGCTAGTGATACTCAACCACTATATGAAACTAGAAACAGATTAGATTTATATTATTTTGTTTCTGATAAAATCATTTCTTCTGGGGACGGCGCTGGAAATAATTATTATGGAATTGTAGAGGGAATTGTTAATAGAAGAACTCACGCATCAAATAGAGGGACAAGTATTGGAGAGACTGTCTATCAATTAGTAAATCATAGTGTAAACGACGTAGCAATGACTGTGCTACCAAACGCACCCATTGACGATGCTACTGGACTTCCAATCCCCACTATTGCCGTTGCGACTGATGGTGGTGTAAGTGTCATTAAGGATGATGGGACTGTTGTAAATTATACTCGCGGTGGTAATGAATATACTGGAAGTGTTGCTTTTGATCAACTTAATGATTTAATTATATCTTGGGGAACTTCTCTTGGTGGATATAGACATGCAACAAGAATTACTAACCCGTTTGTAGGATCAACTTCTTTAGATACTACATATGGTTATATCGCCTCAGACCTTGGAATGGGAGGATCTGCTGCAGGAAACACTGGTGGTGTAGTCACAGTTGCTAATAGTGGAAGGCATTTTGGAATTGATTTTGATTCATCATCAGGAGTTCCATCAGCACAAAACAATCATGACGACAGAGTAAATTTTTTACATATAAATGATGCAGATACAACAAAAAGTTTAGTTGCTTATGCCACCACCTCCTACAACACTGGATGGATGCACGGAGACATCAAAGGTGCTTTCCTGTCTGATACTGATGCTACGAATGTAACTGCAACTAGTGATAATCTCATAATTAATGGTGGGTTTGCAGATGCATCTAATTGGAATGTTGCATCTGGTTGGACAATTTCTGGTGGTGTTGCAACAAATAATGGCACTGGTGGGACAAATCAATTATCCCAAGCAGTTAGTATGGATGCTGGAAAACAATATATCCTTAATTATGAAGTTACTGCATATACATCTGGAACACTACAAGCATATTTTAATGGAACTTGGACCACTGTTCCAGGAACTGTTGGAACACACGGAGTATCTTTTACTGCATCAGCATCAGTACAACAAATTTATTTTGCTGGTATATCTGGAACTTCTTGGACTGGATCATTAGATAATGTGTCTTTATCACTTGCAGGAGAACTAGACCGTTCCGTAAAAGGCAAAGGACTCGCAGTTTACGGAACAATCACCAAGAGTGCCGTTGCCACTGGTGCCGAACTGGTTGCTTATAGTGGGTTTAGTGCTAGTAATTATCTAGAACAACCACACCATACTGGTCTAGAAGTCGGAACTGGTGATTTTTATGTGATGGGATGGTTCAAAGGAGACGACAGCACTTATAATTCTCCATTTGAAATATCTTCACCAAATGTAGATACTAATGGTGTTGGTAGTATTTTACTTTTAGTAGGTCCACACACTAACAATGGACTTAGATTTTACACAAGAAATAACTCAAGTGGTGGATGGAATCAAAATAATAATGGTGTTCCCTTTATAGATGATAATTCAACTTGGAATTTTGTATGTTGTTTAAGAAGAAGTGGTGTAAAATACATTTATATGAATGGAGGTGCCGAAGTAAACGCTGGAACTCATTCAGATAATCTTACAGAAACTGATAGTATTATGAGACTTGGTACTAGGTCAGATACTCTTCCTTCATCTGGAGCATCACCATGGACAGGTTCTTTATCATTATGGAGATTTGGACAAGGAGCACCTTCCGCCGAACAAATTAAAAAAATCTATGAGGACGAGAAGGTTCTATTCCAAGAGAATGCTAATGCAACCCTCTATGGTTCATCAGACACTGTAACGGCACTTGCTTATGATGAAGTAACCGAAAGACTTCACGTTGGAACTTCAAGTGGTCGTTCAGAATTCCAAGGACTACGCAGAATAAATAATACAACTACGGCAGTCACCACTGCTATTTCTGCGTATGATAGTTTTGTAGTGGAGCAATAATCAATGACAGTCAGAGCAAATAAACCAGCATTTTCAATTAGAGAAAAGTTAAAGGAACTTGATTACGCTCACGTTCCTTATGATAAGATGCCTGCTGGGAGTATCATTCAGACAAAAATTGTTTCTAGATCATCTGATCTAAGCACTAGCACTTTAAATAGCACTTCAACCATTTTATCTATGGATTTTAAACCATATTTTAGCAATTCTTTGATTGAATTGCACAGTGATGCTTCTTATGGTGCTCAATCTAATGTGGATGTTGTATTTAGATATGCATATACAAACTCACAACCTAACATCGGAACTGTAGAGATAGAAAGGACTGGTAGATTTTTAAGTGACGATAATCAAATTCAAGATGCTTTTCCATCCCGTAATAATTGGACTCATTATTACTATCCAAATTCTGATGAAAATAGAACATATTATTACCAAGGAATATATCAAGCTGGCAGTGGACTTGTTTGGTATCATACTTATGGATCGCAAGCAACTTCTTATTTTAGAATTAGAGAAATAAAACAATGATTACTAAATCACACGCATTATTTGCACTAGCTCCTTCTGGTGGTTGGATTCAGGATGGAGACACTACTATTTGGATGGATGGATATACTCCAATTTCAGAAGAAGAAATCGCCCAGAAGGTTGCCGAACTAGAATACCAAGAAGAAGTCAACGAGTATCAGAGACAACGTGCTGCTGAATATCCTACTTATGCTGCCCAGTTTGACCAAATCTACCATGAAGGTGTAGATGCCTGGAAAGCATCTATTCAAGCAGTTAAAGATAAGTATCCAAAGGCAACAATGGATGCTGATGAACTTCAAGCAAGACAAGACAGAGCAATCTTTGATTTACAAACCGAAAGATATATCAAGGCAACAGAAAGACTCTCACAATATGTTTTACTAGAAGGACGTGAAGAAGTTACGGAAGAAGTTGTAATTGGACAAGAACCAGTATTAGACGAGGAAGGATTGCCAACATTTGATGATGAAGGTAATCAAATAATGTCCGATGTTACAGAAACCGTAATCACCCAGACTGCGATTGAACCACTAGAAGAGTTTGTTGAAGTCACCACAACAGACCCAGAAACAATGGAGTCAACCACAGAGAGTGTCAGAAATTCATTGGTTGTCAAAGATGAAGAGGAGAGAGCAGCGGCACAAGCAGTGGTTGATGCAACACCACAAGCGGTTATTGATGCGATAAATAACTAAAAAGCACTATAATGGGATACTACGGTAATCAACCTGCAACTGGTGAGAACAATTCATTCAGAGTGCTCGATGACCTATCATCATATACACTGACGTTTGATGGGTCATCTGCTGGTGTAGTATCAATTGCAAATGATACTCTTACTTTTCTAAACCATCGCTTTGTAACGGGACAGAGAGTTACATATAATGATGGTGGCGGAACGGCAATCGGTGGTCTTTCTGATGGTGTCTATTACATTGTAAAGAACGATCAGAACACGATTAAACTTGCACCGACCTATGCCGATGCGATTGGAAATACAAATCTAGAAGATCTCACATCACTTGGAGTCGGTTCTTCTCATACATTGAACGTTGCATTCGATGGAGTCAATACAAGATTCGTTGCAACTTATGGTGGTGGAAGAAAAGTATCCGTAAGTCGTGCGGCACAACTTCAGATTTCAATCAATGGTGTTATTCAGGAACCACAAGATACTAAAACACCGTCTGCTGGATTTGGTTCTGATTTAGATTCTGTTATTGTATTCTCGACTGCTCCTATTTCTACGGATGTTTTCTGGGGAAATGCATTTGCAAACAACTCCTCAACCTTTGATATTTCGGATAATACTGTTGATACTTTTGAGGGTGATGGAACAAGTACAGAGTTCACACTTTCAAAATCAGCAGTAAATAATGATAATGTTCTGGTGACTCTTGATGGTGTTGTTCAGTATCCTTCTGATGCCACAACCACCAGAGCATATAGTGTCACGGCAAATATCATTACCTTTGCCAGTGCTCCTGGTCTTGGTGTTGATATTCAGGTTCGTCATATTGGATTTGCTGGTGCTACAACCAGTGCGGTTACTGGATTCTATGGAAGAACTGGTAATACCACACTGATTAGTACCGATGATATAATTGCAAATTCTATTGGTATTGGAACCGATGCCACAGTCGGTGCTGGATTAACATCACTTCACGTCTTCGGACAATCTCAACTGAATCGAGTTGCCATTACAACGACGGCATCAAACTTAACTTTAGAAGCAGGAAGAACTTTTATCTATTATTCAACAGGAACTTATACACTTCCAGCATCACCAACAGCAGGGGATAGAATAGAGATAATAAATAGGAGTGGTACTGTATCTGCCGTTCTTGCCCGCAATGGAAGTAACATTATGGGAGTGGCAGATGATCTGGATTTAGATATTCTAGATGCAGCATTTAAGGTTACGTATTCAAATGACACCGATGGTTGGGTAGTAGGCACTTAAGATATGGCAAAACTTTCTTCTTATCTTCGTGGTTCTACAACAACCACTGGTATTAGCACTTCAAGTAATCTTGTAATCGGTAGTGATACATCTACAGGAACTGCCGATCAGAATCTTCAGGTCAGTGGTGGTTCTTATATTTCTGGCAACACTGGTATTGGTAGTGCAATACCACAGTCAAAACTTGATGTTGCTGGAGATACATTAGTCAGTGGTATATCAACAGCATCAGAATTTTCATTAAGTTCTATTGATTCATCTATTACTGATACTGCCGTTGATGTCTTTGTATATGATACTCGCAAGGACTCTGATGGTGGTGCTTGGAGAAAAAGAACTCAACACACCTCTTGGTATAATGAGACCTTAAATACAGCAACCAGAGGTAGTAGAAGAGAGTTTCCTGCTGTTGCTGTATTAGTTTCAACTAGCACAACGTTGACAATATACGATGGTGATGACCCAGATATGCCTATGTGGTTAAATTATGGAAGTATGAACTCCAATAGTGAATCACCAAAGGCATTATACGCAAAAAATGGCATAATTGCTTGGGCGGGAGAATATGGTTTATATTATTCCAACTATATTGAAGATAGATGTAGACAAATACTAACTAGTGCAAGTAGATTTAGAGGAGATACTGGCATTAGGATAGGAGATGTAATCAATACATCTGATGCTAAACGTATTGTTAATAATACTTGTAACGACGTAGCAATGACTGTGCTACCAAACGCACCCGTTGACTCTGCTACTGGACTTCCAGTTCCCACTATTGCCGTTGCGACTGATGGTGGAACAAGTATTATTAAGGATGATGGGACTGTTGTTAGTGGCGGAGAAGCAAATTCTTCTTGGAAAGTAAATAAAATTTTTATTGATTCATATTATAATATTTGGGGAGTTGAGGGAACTGATTATTCTCCAGGTATTCAACTTCTTTCAACATTGTCATATTCCAGTGTAGCAGATATTGGTACTGGAACTCTTGGATACCAACTCACAACACAGGCTACAACTGCTTATGGTAGAAACACTTCCTGGCCTTTTATATTGGGAGGGTACGGAAGTTTCCAGAATGAGCACGCTGCAGGGAAAGAATACATTTTTAACGGTGCTACGCTCGGATTAACTTTTTTACAAGATAATACAACTAATAGATCGTCATCAATGGTCGCTTATGCTTCCACCTCCTACAACACTGGATGGATGCACGGAAACATCAAAGGTGCTTTCTTGGCAGATACTGATGATACGAATGTAACTGGGACAGAGTTGGTTACTAACGGAACCTTTGATAGTAATACGACTGGATGGACTGCAAATTCAAACGCAACAATCAGTGTTGACACACAAAGATTAAAATTTGAACAATCTAATAGTTCTGGACCAGCATATGTTTCACAAGGTGTTACAACTGTTGTAGGAAAATCATATGTCGTCAATTTAGATTTTACCGCTGGAACTCAAAGTAATGTTCAAATTTATATAGGAACATCTCTATATGGTGCTCAAATATTTCAAACATTTATTACATCTTCACCTTATACAAAAACATTTATTGCAACATCTACCACAACTTATATAACTTTTAGACATTCAACAGGAACAACTGGTAGATATTGCTTCTTGGATAATATATCAGTCCGTATAGCAGACCCAGACCGTTCAGTAAACAAAAACGGACTCCAAGTATTCGGAACAATCACCAAGAGTCCTGTTGCTGGTTCTGGAGCAACTGCTGCCGAACTGGTTGCTTATGGACCATTCAGCACTTCTAATTACTTGTTGCAACCAAACAATACAGACCTAGATTATGGCACTGGTGATTTCTATTATATGGGATGGTTTTATAATACCAGTGTTTCAGCTAGACAAATGATTTTTAGGAGAAATCTTACTAACGGAACTTTAGCCGCTGGAAGAATAATCTGCTCTCTTGAAACTAATGGAAATTTCTTTTTTTCAATAGAAGGTGGAGGAACTAATAAAGATTTAATTACAACTAGTTGGTCCCAAAATGTGTGGAATCATTTTTGTGTGGTTAGAAGCGGAACAGATTTTAATTTATATATTAATGGCGTTGTAAAGAACTCGGAAACTGGAACTAATTATTCAGTAACTTGTACCAATGCAGTTCTAACAGTTGGTATTCTTGCTGATGATTTTTCGTCTCATCCAGCAACATCTACAAGTATTACATTATTGAGAACAGGAGCATCAGCACCTTCCGCCGAACAAATCAAAAAAATCTATGAGGACGAAAAGGTACTCTTCCAAGAAAACGCTGCTTGTACCTTATACGGTTCATCAGACGCTGTAACGGCACTTGCTTATGACGACTCAACCAATCTTCTATACGCAGGAACCTCATCAGGACGCAGTGATTTCCAAGGACTACGCAGAATAAATAATACTACAACTGCCGTGACCACTGCTATATCGGCATCCAATGGTCTTGTAGCGGAGCAATAATCTATGACAGTCAGAGTTAATAAATCAAGTTTTAATATCAGGGAGAAACTTTCAGAACTTGAAAGACCTATTGGGTTAAAAGGTTCCGAACTGATGAAGGCAGAGACGGCACAAGATGCTAGAGATTTTGTCAGTGCTGGTCGGAAGAATTTAATTATTAATGGACGTTTTGATTTTTGGCAAAGGGGGACATCATTTACTGGAGACGAATACACTGCTGATAGATGGCGTCAAGCGTTATCGGGAGGAACATCAACAGTTAGTAGACAATCATTTACTTTGGGTCAAACTGAAGTACCAGGAAATCCAGTTTATTACTTACGACAATCTTGTTCTGTTGGAAATGGTAATTGTGGAATAGATCAAAAAATTGAAGATGTTAGAACTGGCGCTGGTGGTCCAGTAACAGTATCTTTTTGGGCAAAAGGAACAAATCCACCTGGATATGGATACTGGGCAATGCAATTATGGCAAAGATTTGGAACTGGTGGTTCTCCATCGGGAGCAGTACGAAATGATAAAGAACTAACAGTAACTTCGGAATGGAAAAAATATACTTTTACGTATGAATTAGAAAGTGTATCTGGAAAAACTTTGGGAACTAATAATGATCATAATGTAGATTTAATCATCCGCCAGCATGAAAATGATAATAATACTGGTGCCTGGGAATTAAATCTTGCTAATGTTCAAGTTGAGTTTGGTAGAAACGCCACAGAGTTTGAGCACAGAAGTTATGGTGAGGAACTGGCATTGTGTCAGAGGTATTTCCAAGGATATAATGCAGCAACTTCTGATTTACGTGCAAGCACTGGATATGAAAATTATGATGCTGAAGGAGCAACTAATGTAAATTACACAACGTTAATAGGAACTGGCACTGTTCTGGATGCCGACGATGCTAGAATACATTTTACATTACCAGTTTCCATGAGAGCAAAACCAACGGTGAGTGGTGTTGATTTAAGACTAATAACAGCTACTACTTTACATAACTCAACAACTACCATACAAGACTCTTCTTCTACAATATACGCAATTAGTCTATTAGTTGATAATGGTGGTGGTATGACAGCAGGTCAATGTGCTCATTTAATTATTAAGGGAAATGGAAACTTTTTTATAGATGCGGAGTTATAAACAATGACAATGTATAAAATTTCAAAATCTAAATCTTCAATATTATCAAATCATAATGGAGAAATTTGGACTACGTGTATTCCAAAGAGTGAAAGTAATTTAAATTATCAACAATTCATCCAAGATGTTGCCGAACAAGGTATTGAGATCGTAGAAGGTCCTGATGTAAAAGAATTTTCTTATGATAGACTTCGCCAACAAGAATACCCATCCCGTGATGAACAATTAGATATGATGTACTGGGATAAGGTCAATGGAACCACAGTATGGGAAGATACTATCCAAGCAATCAAAGATAAGTATCCAAAGACCATCACAGGTGGTACAACGATTGGTGAAGTTCCTGCTTGGGTACAAGAAGCAGCAGACAACTGGACTTTCAACAAACAACTCCGTGAGTATGTTGCTGCCGTAGAGAGATTAGAGCATTATATTCTCTCCGAAGGTCGTCCAGAGATTCGTGAAGATGTTGTTGTAGAAACCAGAGAAGTCTTCAATGAAGAAACTGGTGAACTTGAAACTGTAAACATCACAGAGAATGTGATTACTCAAACTGCTATTGAACCTCTTGAAGCAACGGTAGAAGTTACAGAGTATGATGAAGAAACAATGGAGTCAACCACAACAACGGTTCCTAATCCATTGATTGTTAAGGATGAGGAAGAAAGAGCAGCGGCACAAGCAGTGATTGATGCAACCCCCCAAGAAGTCATTGATGCAGTGAATGCTTGACATTTGATATAAATCTATTATATTATTGAAAACAAAACGAAAATGAATTTCACAGTATACTCAAAAGAGAACTGTCCCTATTGCAGTAAAGTCAAACAAGTGCTAGAATTGACTGGAAGCAAGTTTGTATCATATGAACTTGATAAGGACTTTACACGGGAAGAGTTTTATGACAAGTTTGGTCAGGGTTCAACCTTCCCACAGGTTCTTTGTGATGAACAAAAATTAGGAGGGTGTGTTGACACAATCAAATTCCTCAAAGAACACCAAATCGTCCGATAGTACTATAAATAAGTCTAAGAACCATGGTAATCGTGGTATTGAACTTATTTTTAATGGAGGTAAGAAGAGGCAACCAAAACCATTTCGTATAGTTTTAGATAAGATGGTTTGCTTCTTCAAAAGGGAAGTAAACATCTATCTTGAATTTTCCTTCAGAATCAGGAAAATTAAGTAGTTTCCCGGAGTAAGACAATGTTAGCAACAAGTTTAGTATTCGGTTCATTCATGACCTTTCTCTTTCTGATTGTAGGTTTGATTGGAGGGTGGGTCGCCAGAGAATACATGATGAACTATCAAGATACTCCAAAACTGCATCCAGAGTTCTTTGATGAGCACGGTAATGTTGTTCCTGATGAAGTTCTTGCCCTTCGTTTTGAAGAGGGATTTTTCTCTGATGAAATGGAAGAGGACGACGAATAAGTTCTAAATATTTTAAATTGATTCGTAAATTATTTGTAAATCATGACTGCGACAAAATCAAAAACAACTGCAATTCCTGAGTTGGCACGAAACCCCTTTGCTTTTGAGGTTTTACAACTTGCCTCAAAGCAAAGGACAAAGGCAAAGAAAGTAGAAGTTCTTAAAAAGTACGAAGACCCTTCACTGAAGGCAATCTTCATTTGGAACTTTGATGAAACAATCGTTTCCGCACTTCCAGATGGTGAAGTTCCCTATGCAAGTGTTGGTGAACAGAATTCTTTCAGTGGAACCATATCCGAGAAGATTAATTCTGCTGTTGGTATGATGAATGAACTTGGTTCCAATTCTCTTGGTTCACAAGATCAGGGACGTTCTTCAATTCGTAAAGAATTTAAAATGTTCTATAACTTTATTAAAGGTGGTAATGATGGACTGAGCAATCTTCGTAGGGAGACGATGTTCATCAATATTTTACAAGGACTTCATCCTTTGGAAGCAGAAATTGTTTGTCTTGTGAAGGATAAGCGTCTTGAAGAAAAGTATAAAATTACAAAAGAAATTGTAAGTCAGGCATATCCCGATATTAAATGGGGTGGTCGCGGTTGAATATTTGAGGTAATTGTAATGGCAAAAGATGTTGTTGAGATGTCCACCGAGGCATCCGTAAAGGAGAAGTCTATGGAGTGGACACCAGCAGAAAAAGAAGGTTCTAAAAAGAAGTACGGGTGTGAAATTTTAATTGAGAACGGAACTTGGGAGCAAGTAACTGGAAAAGAATTTCCAAACGATGCACGAATCGTAACCTATTATGTTGATGGTGAGCGACGCTATGACCTCACCCGCAGTTCAAAGGTTTCAAGAATCTTTGATATGTACTGGGATAAGTTTCGTGAAGGAATCAAAAAAATTGAGTTTGGATATGGTAGATACAATCCGAAACTCTGGGGAATTGAACCAAAGAAGGAAAAGAAAAGAAAATGACCAATCCAAATGAATTGAATGTCAACATCAATCCTGATGAACTTCAAAAGGTGATGAAGAAGTATAAGAAACTTAAAAAGTATATGAAGTCTTCGTTATTCGAAATAAAAAAACTTGATGGGAACGAAGAAGTGATTAGTAAACTGCTTGATGGTGTTGAAGACATTGTTGAAAGCACCGAAAACCAAAATTGACTTTTAATTCCCAATATCGGCGGAAAATTCTCCGGCAAAATTTTGAGTCTGTAGGGTTTTTCAAAAAATCTTGACTAAATACGGTATAAGGTCTATAATAGACCTACGTTCATCCCATTCGCTGTTTGCGAATAGCGAATGAGACGCAAGTAAGTCGCGGAACGGAGCGTTCATCCTATGTTATCATTATTGACTGTTTTTGCCCTTCATGTCCCACCCAAAGATTATCTTCGGTGTGATGATTTTGATTGGTTAGCAAATGGTCTAGCGACGGTTGACTTTTTCACTCCAAGTGAGAAACTTGAAATTCTCACCAACTGGATGGATCATACAGACCCTCACTGTTTTGATAACGAGGACGCAAACGACTGAAGGAACGGGTTTTAATTAACCTTAGTATTTCAGGAGACAACCATGAACACACTTACATGATTAAGAAGCAGATTGAAAAAGCATCTGCACTTCACGATGCACAAATTCATATGACATCCTATCGTGGTGTTCAGTATGAGTGCAAGCAAGGTGAAGGGGAAACCCACGGCACCTTCTGCTATCGTGGTCACACTTATAATAAGTGAGTTACTTGTAAACGAATAGAAGCGGGGTTCACACCCCGCTTTTTTTATGCTAAAATAGGTCTAGTAAGAACCTATCTTATGGATAAGGACAAACTAAAACTGATTGTCCGTAACCTTGAACTTTTGGTAGATTCTCTCAAGGCAGAAGTATATTCTGATGTTTCTGCCTACACCAAACCTTCAAGTTACGAAGAAATTACATCAGCTCTTCATGATTATGATGAGATTTTTGATGATGACGACGGCTACCCTGATTGAAAATTAAATGACTGTTAAACTTGTAAGCGTTACTCCTGATGCAGAAAAGACAATGGCATATGTTGCCAGAGTTTCGAATCCCAACAATCAGGAAAACCCCAACTATGCCAAGTTGTTGGGTTATTGTATCAAACACAACCACTGGTCTGTGTTTGAGCAGAGTTTCATGACTCTGGAGATTGAGACCACTCGTGGTCTGGCAGCTCAAATTTTGCGCCACCGTTCTTTCACATATCAAGAATTTTCGCAACGCTATGCTGATTCTTCCCTACTCTCGGAGACGATTCCTCTCCCCGAACTTCGTCGGCAAGACACCAAGAATCGTCAGAATTCTATTGATGATGTTGATGCGTTTACCCGTCAAGAATTTGAAATCAAGATGAGGAAGCACTTTGATGAAGCAATGGTGCTTTATCAATCAATGCTTGATATGGGAATCGCAAAGGAATGTGCTCGTTTTGTGCTTCCCCTCGCTACGCCCACCAGACTCTACATGTCAGGCTCATGTAGGTCATGGATCCATTATATAACTCTGAGGTCTGCAAACGGCACACAGAAAGAGCACATGGAAATCGCAGAGGCATGTAAGAAGATCTTTGCCGAGCAGTTCCCCACAGTTGCAGAAGCACTGGAGTGGGTCTAAATAAATTATCTTGAATATTATTATTTCCTAACAATGGCAACATATCCTGTAGTTCACAAGGAGACTGGTGAACAAAAAGAAGTAGTGATGAGTGTTCATGACTGGTCTCAGTGGTGTAAAGACAATCCCGATTGGCAACGGGATTGGTCGGACCCATCAACCTGCCCTCAACCTGGAGAGGTTGGTGAGTGGCGAGATAAACTCGTCGCCAAAAATCCTGGATGGAATGACGTTTTACATAAAGCATCAAAAGCACCTGGTTCACGAGTAAAAAAAATCTAATCACCTATGGCAAGAAAAAAGAGAGGAAATGGAGACCAACCAATTGGAGTTGGTTTGACGGCAAAACAAATGAAGAGGAAGAAACCGTTAGGTAATGATTACCTAATTGATATTGACCCGCTTACGGACAATCAGAAACGGTTATTTAACTCTTATTCGGATGATAAACACATCGTTGCATATGGATGTGCTGGAACTGGTAAAACATTCATCACTCTCTATAATGCTCTTGCAGATGTTTTAAGCGAGAATACTCCTTATGAAAGAATCTATCTAGTTCGTTCACTAGTTTCCACCCGTGAAATTGGATTCCTTCCTGGAACATATGAAGATAAGTCTGATATTTACCAGATTCCTTATAAGAATATGGTCAAGTACATGTTCCAGATGCCGACCGATTCCGACTTTGAGATGCTCTATGGTAATCTCAAGGCACAAGAAACCATTAAGTTCTGGTCAACCTCTTTCCTTCGTGGAACAACTCTTGACAATGCAATTGTAATTGTTGATGAATTCCAAAACTTGAATTTTCATGAACTTGATAGTATAATTACACGAGTTGGTGAGAACACTAAAATTTGTTTCTGTGGTGATGCAACACAGTCTGACCTTCAGAAAACAAATGAGCGTAATGGTATTATTGATTTTATGCGTATTTTGAGAGCAATGCCTTCATTTGATGTTATTGAATTTGGTATTGACGATATTGTTCGTTCTGGTCTTGTCAAGGAATATCTCGTCGCAAAAATGGATGCAGGTTTTTAATGTTTAATCATGTTGATATTAGTCTCCCTCAACTTGAGAGGGAGACGATTGATGGAGTAAGGTATTACTCGGTTCCTGATGAAGAAGAACTCCTCCGACTGGTCTCCATCACTTCGGTGACCAGTCATTTTAATAAGGAAATTTTTGTCAACTGGCGCAAGAAAGTTGGTAATGAGGAAGCAGATCGGATTACAAAAGCGGCAACAAGTCGTGGAACCGATATGCACACTCTTACCGAACATTTTCTAAAGAATGAAGAACTTCCAACGGTTCAACCAATTTCAGATTTCTTATTTAAAATCTCAAAAAACAACCTAAAGCGTATAAATAATATCCACGCTCTTGAAGGTTCCCTATATAGTAAAGTATTAGGAATAGCAGGAACTGTTGATTGTATTGCCGAATTTGACGGTGAGTTAGCAATAATAGATTTCAAGACTTCTAAGAAACCAAAACCACGCGAGTGGATTGAACACTATTTTGTACAGTGCATGGCATATGGTTGTATGCTGTACGAACTGACGGGTATTTCCGTCAAAAAACTTGTAATTATCATGGCATGTGAAAATGGAGAATGCGTCGTCTATGAAGAACGAGACAAATCAAAATACATCAAACTGCTCAACAAATACATTAGAAAGTTTGTTAGAGATAAACTGGAACTCTATGGAACCCAATAAAGAACTAGAAAGAGCAATAGAAAGTAAATTTCTTACGCCATCAAAATTTGCACTAGAAATTGAAAAAATCGTTGCCGAAGAAAAATTCAACTATATTGATGCAATTTGTCACTATTGTGAAATCAATGAACTTGAAGTAGAATCGGTAACGAAACTCATTTCAAAATCTTTGAAAGAGCGTTTAAAGTGGGATGCAATTCGTCTCAACTTTATGAAGAAAACTTCGAGAGCAAAACTGCCTTTATGAAAGTGACTCCCTTTGATACTTATCAACATTATTTGTCGCTCAAAAATCACTTCACAAATCCAAAATACGACTTCTTCAAATACGGTGCGAAAACCCGTGCAAGTATGACTTCTTTCAATAAACGGAAAGACAAATATTTTTTTGAGAAGACCTCAAGAAAATATTCTGATAAAGAAGTCGTAGATTTTCTTGTATCAAACTTTGTAGCAACAGATTCACCGAGCAATTTATGGATTGGCGAAATTATCAATTCTGGCGAAAGGACCTACGCCGAGTGGACAAAACGTCAACAGAGTTTGACGTACTTGTTCAAAGAGCAAAGCAACGAATTGTTCTCGGAGAACGAATTAGAGAGTGTTTTCGACTGTTCGAAAGGTCATCCAATCGTTCTTAAAAAATTCCTGGGCGGGAAAATTTCCCTAGAAACCCTGGTGATATATGATAAAATATTCCAGTTCGGGAATACGTTTGATAAAAAACTTGATGATCCTATCTGGGAAACCGTAAGTTTGAAATTGAAAAAATATTCTCCATTCCTAATAAATATTGATGTGTTCAACTATCGTAAGATTTTGCGGTCTATTGTAAATGAGTAGTTTTTTTGATTCCGAAATCATTCAAGAAGAATTGAGTGAAATAAATCAACTTCAAGAACAAATTTGTGGAAGTCTTCTCTCCTTCGGTATGATGGACCGTGAGACTAAGATGGAACATGTTGAAAAACTTCAGAATTTGCTGGAAAAGCAAAAAGTGATGTATACTAGATTATCTCTTTCGGACGACCCCAAAGCGGTTGAGATGAAAGAGAACCTTCGCAAATCGGTTGCCCTGATGGGATTCCCACCAGAGACCGATCTCCATTTACTTTTTGATAGTATGGATAAAACCATACAGTCCCTCAAGGACTACATTGACACCTGAGGGCATCCTTGCTATACTATCCAAGTAAATCCCCCGAATCCAAACTAATCCGAGGTAATCCAAATGTCTTTCGCAGACCTTAAAAAGCAATCCAAACTGGGCTCTCTGACCGCCAAACTGGTCAAGGAAGTCGAAAAGATGAACAATAACGGTTCGTCTTCTGGTGATGACCGTCTCTGGAAACTGGAGTGTGATAAGAGCGGCAATGGTTATGCCGTTATCCGTTTCCTGCCTGCTCCCAATGGCGAAGACCTGCCATTCGTGAAACTCTACAGTCATGCCTTCCAAGGTCCTGGCGGTTGGTACATCGAGAACTCTCTGACCACTCTGGGACAGAAGGATCCTGTGTCCGAGTATAACTCGATGCTGTGGAACAATGGCACCGATGCTGGTAAGGACCAGGCACGTAAGCAGAAGCGTAAACTGACTTATACCGCAAACATCTATGTGGTGAAGGACCCCGCCAATCCCGAGAATGAGGGTAAGGTGTTCTTGTACAAATTTGGTAAAAAGATTTTTGACAAACTGACTGCTGCAATGCAACCTGAGTTTGAGGATGAGGAAGCAATCGATCCGTTTGACTTCTGGCAAGGTGCCAACTTCAAACTGAAGGCAAAGAACGTTGCTGGTTATCGTAACTACGACTCTAGTGAGTTTGCACGCCCCTCTGCACTGCTCGATGATGATGATGCCATGGAGGCAATCTGGAAGAAGCAGTACTCCCTACAAGACTTCGTGGGTGCCGATCAGTTCAAGGACTACGATACCCTGAAGAAGCGTCTGGACTATGTGCTTGGTAACAAGGGCACTCCTCGTCTTCAAGATGAGGACTATGAGGAAGAAGAGAACACTCGTGGTTCTGCTCGTGAACTCACCGAAGACCTCCGCAGTGACCTCAACTCTCTGCAACCCACTCGCTCCTCTTCTGCTGATGAAGATGAGGACGATGATGCCATGTCTTACTTTGCTCGCCTTGCCGAAGAGTGAAATCTGATTACACAATAGACCGTGTAACCAAATCCGAAGCCGCAGATTTACTTCTGCGGTTTCATTATTTGAAGGACGTTTCTAAAACTTTCAAATCAGGTTATAATTACGGTCTATACAAGAAAAATGATTTTTCACCTCTAAATATTGGAGGCATTCAGGGAGTCTGTATTTTTACAGGTCTCCCTGTTCCTGAAATTGCAAAAGGTGCTTTTGGATTAGAACGCCATGAACAGCAAGGACTTTTTGAACTCTCAAGACTCTGCATTCACCCGACTACACAGCAGAGCGAGTATAATATCACTTCTTGGTTCGTATCAAAAGCGATTAGACGCCTTAGAAAAGAGACCAGCGTTAGGGGGATTATCTCATACGCTGATAGTGACCATCATACTGGTACAATCTATCGCGCTTGTAACTTTAGGTACTGTGGTCTATCAGAACCAAAAAAAGATTTCTACTTTGCAGATGGAACAAAGCATTCACGAGGCAAAATAAAAGGTGCCAAAGGAGAATGGAAAGACCGCTCTCGTAAGCACCGATACGTTATGATTTTTGATAAAAGTTTAGAACTCTTATGGTGAAGTTACTCTGATATTTTCCGCTCTCTTCATTTTTCTATTTACAAATTGAGAGGAATTCGTATACTGCATAGTCTTTCTCATATCAACCAAGAATTGTTGGAGATAACTAGGTCTCAAAACGTAAATCCCTCTCTTTTCATCATTTCTTCTTGTTTCATACTCAAAGTTGGTGATTGGGACCGTGATGTCTGTTTTTGTTACCATCGTATTCAGTCCACTATCCCAGAACTGAACATAGGAAGTGGTTGGTGAAGTATCAATCTTTGGTTTTGGTGATTTGAAATTATAATCAACAATCTGACCTTTTGGAAGAATAATTCTCCCTCTACTATCTTTCACTTCCTTGGTTTCATAAAATCTTGTGGCATTTATGTCTGTGCCATAGGCATCCTGAGCAAAATCATAGATATCACGGTCAGACAATGGCCATTGATTTCTAATATTCGTGATTCCAGCGGAAATTAAAACAACCCAATCAAGTTGTGGTGATCCATAAAGTTGAACGGCAACTTGGTCGGGTCTCATTCCATCTCTAATATAATATTTGTCAAAGTTGGTTAGAGAATTTTGAAAATCATCTCTAAGTTTAACACGTTTGAAAAGATTTTTTGCTTCAATATATTCGGAAGCAGAGTTACGTTCCGAAAAAGGTGAAAGATATTCTATATTTGGTAGTTCTCTAAAGTAACCCATCTTAGTAACCTACTCCTTGAACATTATCATTCTGAATCTTATTTCCTGGTTGACCATTAAGACCATAAGCTAGATCATTATCACTAAATTGTTGATTTTTTCCATCAAAGTTGATATTATCATAATCATCTTCATAAATTGGAACAAGTTCTTTAAATGTTAGTGTCATGATTATAGCCAGAGGCGTTCCATCACCATAGGTGGCATAAACATTTTCTCCAGTATAATTGACACTCATATCACTGAGAACCGCTGGTTTAAATGTATTTAAAAAAGGATGTGGGCGATTACCTTTTTTATATTGTAGTTCAAAAACGTTAGGTGTTTTTAGAAATAAACCATTCTCAACAGATTTTGCCGCCATATTTTTCTTCAGAGTTCTAATAATAGACTTAATTGAAGTTGCCTCATTTTCATCTCGTGGAGTCATTTTGAACGAGAATCTAAAACTTCTCAAGGTTACATTATTAAAGAGTAACTCCATGTTTGGGTTAAGAACCTTACCTTCAGAACGCGCAAGTAGTTGATTAAGACTTACATTTGCACCAAAAACATTAACCGATTGTGCTGCAAGTGCTTTAAGAGCTAATTCTCTGTATCCACTCTCGATCAACAATTCATTAGCTTTGTTTAGAGCTTTATTACCAAGTGTTTCTGCCTCCTTTAGGGATGTCACATTCATTACTTCTTTACTAAAATTTAGACCAGCGGCAGTAAGACTATTCAACTCACCAAATTCATAAGACACTGAGTTACTGTCTTCAATATTAGAAGGCATTGGTAATGCAATAACACCATCAGGTCCCAATACCTTCTTCTTATCTACATTTTTGGCAATTGATAATGTCGAAAATGGATTTTTATTAGTCAAATTCTGAGAGATTAAGTTATTATCACCACCATTTGCCGCAGTATCATAACTATAAATCACCAACTGCAAGTAGTCGGTCGTTTCCGTTATTGCTTCATATGGATATCTTAATATACCCGTAGGAGTAGGTGATTCTGATGCCATTTAATATGACCAGTTATCTTATTATTAATTATTTAGACGGTATTTAGCAAAAGGTATTTCTCGTGCATCAGCAAGTTCATCAGATGTAATCTCATAAATTTGACCAACAATTTCGTTCCATGTATATTGTCTCACTTTGCCCCAGTGTAAGTTAATACCTCTGAATCCCCATGAGAAAACATCGCTAACTGCCACAAGAGGATTTTGATCATATTTTATATTAGGAGTCTTGGGTTGATATACAAAAACATAGTATCTACCCGATTCTGGAACTTTACCTGCTTCTTCCAGTACACCCATCAATTCGAGCATTAAGTCATCAGGATCTTCAGTCCCGATTACATTATCCATCACAGAACGAATACGATTTGATTTATCGTCCGTTGGATTTGCCATTATTTAATACCTAGTTCATCTTCTGTTAAAACCTTAAACTCCCACATACGATCCTTACAAAATTCTTCTGCCGCTTTCCATTTTGCCATATTCTTTGCATATTCTGTGACTTCATAGATATATGATTTTGTTTTTCTTTTTTGAACTTTTGGTTCTACAGTTTGTTTCTTTGGTTTAATCTCAATTAAATATCTCTTAACCATACCATTATTTTCTTTTACCTTAATATAAAAGTCTGGAAAGTAACGATGAACTCGATTATCTAGTGGAGAACGATATGGTAAGGCAATTTCTTCAGATCCCCATTCAATAATATTTTCATTCAAATCACAGTACATCATAAATTTTCTCTCCCAAAGAGAACGATAGATGATGTTTGTTGGATCACCCTTATATTTTTTAGGGTATGATGGTTGAAATTTTCCCTTATATGACATCTAAATAACTAATAACAAAGGCTGTATTAATATTTAGAAATGCCTAATATCCCCAATATTCAAACTTTAACTTCTAAAGATGTTCGTTCTACACTTGGGGAAGGTGGATTTGCACGGTCAAATCTATATCAGGTTTTTATCGAAAATGGTTGGGGAACTGATACTAGTGGTAAACAACCATTCATTGAACATTTAAAAATACCATCACTAAAACCAATTTATGGTTTTGAATGGAAAGATACTTTTAAAAAGTTGTTATCATTTTCATGTGCAAGTGCAACTCTTCCATCATCAACGTATGCAACTGGAGAAATCAAAGACAATTTTCAGGGTGTAGTTCAGGAGTATGCACATACCAGAATTAATACCGACATAGATTTTTCATTCTATGTTGATAGAGATTATAAAATTTTAATGTTCTTTGAGTCATGGATGAACTTTATATCTGGTGGTAATAGTTTTGATCTTCAGGAACCAAGTGTTTATGATGAAAAAGTTGGTAGTAACTATTATCGCCGCTTTAATTATCCAAAATACTATAAAAACGCATCGGGATTTTATATTACAAAGTTTGAAAAAAATTATAATGTTCCTGGTGCAACTCAAATTACATATCAACTTATAGATTCTTTTCCCAAGGCAGTTTCTGCTATTCCATTACAATATGGTGAAGCAGAAGTGACGAAAGTAACTGTTACCATGTACTATGATAGATATAGAGTATGGAGACAAAATGTAATTGGTGGTGGTGATCCTTCGATTATACAACAGCAACAATTATTTGAGTTGAACTTGGATGCCGCAACTAATAGCAATATTCCGGGAACAACAAGTTTTGGTTTAAGTGGAGCAGGAACTTTCCAAGAACTTAATCAAATTAATTCTCAAATTGGTTAATAAATAAAAATATCTGAATTGCATCAGGGATTATGCCTTTACCAAAAATTAATACTCCAACATATGAGTTGGAGATTCCCTCTACTGGAAAGAAAATTAAGTATCGTCCTTTCTTAGTAAGAGAAGAAAAAATCCTAGTGATGGCACTAGAATCTGAAGACATGGGTCAGATTACCAATGCCATTATTGAAATTTTGACCGATTGTATTATTACCAAAGGCGTTAAAGTATCAGAACTTGCCACATTTGACATTGAATATTTGTTCTTGAACATTCGTGCAAAGTCTGTTGGTGAAAAAATTGAAGTTAATGTAACTTGCCCAGACGATGGCGAAACAGAAGTTCAGATGGAAATTGATATTGATACCATTAAGGTTCAAAGAGATAAAAACCACAATAATATTATTAAATTAGATGATACTCTTTCCATGAAAATGAAGTATCCATCAATGGAACAATTTGTTGAAAATAACTTCGAAGTGAAAGATGCTGGAAGTGGTGTCGATCAATCTCTTGATATGATTTCTTCTTGTATTGAGATGGTTTATAATCAAGATGAATGTTGGTCTGCTGCGGACTGTACTAAAAAAGAAATGATGGAATTCGTTGAACAAATGAATACAAAGCAGTTCAAAGAAATTGAAGAGTTCTTTACAACGATGCCAAAACTTTCACATACGATTACTGTGAAGAATCCAAATACCAAGAAGAATAATGAAGTAGTTCTTGAGGGCTTGGCATCTTTTTTCAGTTAACGATGTCACATACTAGCCTTGAGGTGTATTACAAGACTAATTTTGCCTTGATGCAGTATCATAAATACTCATTAACAGAGCTTGAAAATATGATACCGTGGGAGCGAGAAGTATATGTAACAATGCTTCAGCAACACATCGAAGAAGAAAACCTTAAGGCACAACAACAGTAAGTGGCATTAGAAAATCAACCAGTATTCCAAGCACCATCAATTCCAAAAATGGGGAAGAGTAAAATATCTTCCTCAATATTTTCTCGTGAAAAAACTGGAGATAAGCCAAAATTAGGTAGGTCGACGGTCTCATTTGTAAGACCCCGAAGAATTTCTGCACAAAAAAGTGAGCAGTTAAAAGTAGATACTAATCAAACTATTGTACTTGCAGAAACCAATCGCATACTAATAGAAATACAAAAGCAGTTAGCACTAGATTTTGCCAATAGAATTGCCGAGAGAAAGCAAAATTTACTCGCCACCAAGAAAAACTTAAGAAGACAAAAATTAGTTAAAAAAGAAGCATTTGTAGAAAGAGGGGTAGATAGATCAAAAATTGGTACTTTGGGTGCTAAAGTGTTAGCACCTGTTAAAGGTATTTTTGATAAAATACTAGAATTTTTATCTTTAGTTGGTGCTGGAATTGTAATTAATAATGCCTGGAATTGGTTATCTAAAAAAGAAAATAGAGATAAGTTAATTAAAATATTCCAATTCTTAAAAACATATTGGAAGCAGATTTTTGGTGGTATTCTTATTGCAAAAGCAATTGGTGCTATTGCAAAATTAGTTGGATTTGCAAATACATTAAGGAAAATATTTAATCGTCTTCGAGGTTTAAAAGGAAGGGGAGGTACAAACCAAGGACCAAAACCAGGATCTCCAGATTTTTGTCAGGGTGTTATGAAGTGTGTTGCTGACAATGTCAAAAGTGTTGTTGGAACAATTGCTGCTGCTCTGGTTGCTGGTGGGTATATTCTTTCCAAAAGTGCTCTTGATTTACTAAAAGGTGGTTTACTTGGACAACCTGTAAGAGCTAAACCAACACCCACGTCACCTAGCACCCAAACTGGACAATCTATTGATGAAATCTTTGAAGAGTGGCAAAAGAATTATAAACCAGGGGATTCTCCTCCAATTAATACTCCTGCTCCAATGACTTTCCCGGGGACTAACATTCCCTACCCATCATTTGAGCAACAAACTCCAGATGCTACAACAAGATTATTTAATAGTCTCAATTTACCATCATGGGCAATTCCTATTGTTGAATCATTAGTTACTGCAGGACTAATGTCTAGGGGAAGAGGAATGCCACTGAGATTGAATAGACCTACACCTAAGATGCAAAGACCTCAAATAAATTTGGGAAGTAGTACCAGTTCTTCAATATCTCCACAAGCAAGAAGAACAGGTGCTGATTTCTCAGTTACTGAAAGACCACCAGCTGTAAATTTGGATGTAGGAGCAAGTTCACCACTAACTAGATTCCCAAGAGGTTCAACACCTTCTGTTTCTAGTGGTAGAGGTGCAAAATCATCTACACTAGGTAAAAATCCACTTGAAAATATTGGACAGGGTGCAAGAAATACTAAAACTAAAACCCCAACAAGCAGTGAAGCCCAAGTAGATTATAAACAGTTTGCAAAAGATATTTCTATAAGAGCTAAACAGTTTAAGGATAATCCTAATATTTACAATGTTTCTACTGGTGCCAATAGGTTAAGCACTAAAAGAAGATTGCTTGACATATACCATGGAAGATCTTCTCAATATCAAACTCTTACTGATAGAGCATCTGCAAGAAGAATTTTGAATACCAAACCTGAAAATGGTGGATTTGGTATGAATTTGCCGGAAATTCAACCAGGAGCAAATCCAAGAGCTCTTGAGAGACAACTTAGTGAAGGTGTAACGAGTTATACCAATGTTCAGGGTAGATCGAAAGGTGGAACAGTATTCGGTCAGGGTTCTCAAACAACCGATAGTGTTCCTGCGATGCTTGCTCCTGGTGAGGAAGTTATTCGTTCATCAGCAGCAAATCTTTTCCGTCCACTTCTGAAGGACATTAATGATAATGCTGGAAGAATGTGGTCGGCACTTTCTAATGCTATTGGAATGCAGACAAAAAATAATCAAAAACAAGAACTTGTTAATGAAGAATTTGGTCGTTTAACCGAATCTTTTAACAGAGAACTAATTGGTTTAATCAATGAAAAAAAAGCAGAAAAACTAAAGAATATTGGTGGTGGTGGTCTCGGTGGTGCTGGCGATGGTGGTCGTAGTTCAACTCCTATTGTTAGAACACAAAAAAGAAAGACGCCAAAACAAATTCAAACATATAGAAGAGGAAGAGGTGGTCCTGGTTCTTCCAAATCTGGAGAAGGAAAAGTCACTACAATTAACATGACTCAACCAGCACTCAATCTTGCTGGTCAACAAACACCAGAATCACCACCAATACAACCATCACAATCTTCATCTCCATCCATTACTATTCGTTCTTATGACGAATCAAATCCATATATCATGAATAACTATGCAATCTATGGTATAGTATTATAGGTAATAAGATATGGAATCCGCATTAACATCTTTAAAACTTAATGTAAGAAATATTAAAAGTACTTTAATTAGTGGTAATAAGTCACTAAGAAAAATTCGTGCGGAAGAAAAAAGACTTTTCAAAAGACAGCAAGTAGCAGCAAAAAGAATACAAAAAGAGAACTTTGTGGAGGGTACGGGAATACCTGGTTCTGGTATGGTTGCAGGTGCGGCAAAAAAAATATCTGCACCTGCAATGGGTTTATTTGATAGATTGAAGGAGTTTGCTGGAAACGTTTTATTGGGAATATTAGTAAATAATTTACCTTCGATTATCAGACGAGTTCAAAATTTCTTGGATAAAAATAAATGGATTATTGAAACTTTAAAAACAACTCTAAAAATAACTGGTGATTTGTTTATGGTTTTAATTGATATTGTCAATTTCTTCAATCCCCAAAAAGCAAAACTAGAAGCAGAAAGAAAAGAACTAGAGCAAAAAATAGATTCATTAGTTGGAGAAACAAGTTCTATTGAATCAGAAGCAAAAGCAGCAGATGCTGCCGTTAATGATTTTGTTGGAGATGAATTGCGTGAGAGAACCGATGAAGAAGTTAGAAGTGATGTTGTAACTGCATTTAAAGAACAAAAACTTACCGAACAGAATTTTACCACAACTCGTCTTGCAATATCCGGAGCACAGAGAGACAAGAATGAACCAGTTAATTTGAATGTTCCTGGTGTTGGAACTTTTAAAAGGGTGAAAACTAGTGGTTTTTTAGGGATAGGTGCAGGCACAAAAACAACAGCAACCGATACTTATGGTTATGATATAAAACCTGAAGAATTTATGAGGAGGGCAGATATTGGTTATAATGTTGCTGAGGGATTTGATACTGATATTGTAAAAGATCTTAAAGCAGCAGAAATACCTGGATTTTCACAGGGTGGAACTGTTCGTCCAGCATCAAGTTCTTCTGGTGGAGCATTTCCTGGAGAATCAGGAAAACTCAAAAAAGCACGAGCATCAGTACAGACATTTTCTACATTTGAAAATAATGCATCCGATCAGAGTTTTATCATTGATTCTCAAGAAGAAAATAATAAAAGATTTAAAGTTCTTATAGACAACTTTAAAGAATTATATTCAAAATCTGGAATATCAACAGCAATATCTTCTCCGTATACTACGAATGATCCAAATGCACCTGGTCCAGTAATATCAACACCAGCTGGATTACCAGCAGTCAAAATTGATCCGAATGAAGTGGTCGGAACTGTTGGATATACAGGATATACAGTACCTGCTGGACCAGGTGGTTCTCATATTCATATTCAAAATATGAATAACTACAAAGCAGGTATTCCTCAAGGAGTGAAATATAGTATATTAGTTAATGGTATGCCAATGCCTCAGGCATTAAAATTTACTTCTGGTATTGGTTTGAGATGGGGTAAAATGCACCGAGGAGAAGATTATGCTGGAAACCCAAATCAATCAATTACACTAACTGGCGGTCTTAAATTTAAACAGTTCATTCCCGATCAGGGTGATGGGTATGGTAATAGAGTTTTAATTGAAGCACCAGATGGTGTAATTTACTCATTGAATCACTTGAATGCTGGACCAACAAATATAAATGAGTTAGTCAAGAAACAAAAAAAGCAGGGTCAAGGTCCAGTTACACCACTAAAACAAACAGGATATGGAAAAGGTGGATTAGATATGCTTACACAATTCTTTGATGGTGAGGGTATGACTGAGGTTCTTGTTATTAATAGTACCCAACCAATTATTGTACCTGGACCTACTAGATACATTAGGAGATAATAGCAAATGTCAAACTGGACAAGACCTGCCATATTAGAAACTTTAGAGATTGATATCCAAGAAGATACCACTGTTGATGTTACTGCCGATTCTACCAATGGTATTGATCTGAGTGGTGGATTTGTGTCATTTGAATATTATGAGTCTTTATTGTCTCCTCATATTACCGCAAAAATTCATTTCATTGATACTGGATATGCAGTTTTGGCTGGACCCACACAGGATGCTGCAGAAAGAATGGGAACATTATATTCTTCTGTTCCAACATTGAAAAATAAAAATTTAAAGATAGAAATTGAGCATCCTTCCACAACACTAACACCCTTTGGGCAATTGCCACTTATAATATCCGATGTCATAACAAGAATTGAAGGAACAAAAGTTGAACTTATTGGATTGCAGTTAATATCAAAAGAGGGTCGTGATAACAAACAAATAAAAGTCAATGAAACATATACCGGTAACGTAAAAAACAGTGTAGAACAAATTTTAACTTCAAAGCTTGAGACTTTTTTTATAGGAGTTTTTACTGATACAGCGACATCATTAACCATTGAAGGGCAGGGTAGAAATCCTTTTGATGTAATTCTTGATATGGCAAGAGAGGCAACTCCAGTGACTCCAGCAAATGCATCTCCTGGATTTTTCTTCTACGAAACACTTGATGGATTTCATTTTAGGGGTGTAGATGATCTTATTAGTCAACCAAGTAAATTTGGATATACTTATGGTGATGTTGCAACTTTTTGTGAGGGATCAAACTTTAGAATATTAGAATACAATGTTCGTTCTAGTATGAGAAACATGTTCAGTTCATTTAAGACTGGAGAATCTATAAATGAACTAACTTTTAATCCTTATACATTTGATGTTAAATCAAATTTTGTTGATTTGAATTTGGGATATACTCTTGGTTCTAATGAAATTGATGTGGAAAAACTATACAGTGATAATTCTCTGAATGAATACACCACATTTGTTGACTTTTTGGACATTGGCAACACATCATCTGGAATAGGAACAGAAACAAATAATAATCCAGATTTCTGGAGACCAAAATCTTTAATGAGATACAATACATTGTTCTCTAAAATTATTGATATTGTTGTTCCGTGCAATCTTCAACTTCGTGCTGGACAAATTATTCAATGTGCATTTCCAAAGAAAACAGACCAACCAGAACAAGGTGTTTCTGATGAAACTGTGAGTGGAAATTATTTGATATTACACCTATCACATAAATTTACATCGGACGGACAAACTGGTTCAACCACTCATATGACAATTGTTCGTGATACTGATGGAATATATAAGAATACGGAGGTTTAATAAATGACAGATCTTGGAAATCGTCAAGGATATATTTCTAGTTCCCCAGTTTTCTGGATTGGACAGGTTCCTCCATATCAGGAGATAAACAAAAGAGATAAAAATAGATGGGGAAGTAGAGTAAAGGTTAGAATTATGGGAATTCATTCTCCCAATGGAACATCGACTCCAGATTCTGGATTGACCTCTGCTCAGGTATTACTTCCAACATCACATGGCACCCTAAATATGACATCGACAGGAATTGTTGGTGGTGAAATTGTTTTTGGAATGTATCTTCATACTGATGGAACAACACTAAAAAATCCATTTATTTTAGGTGTACTGGCAAGAACCAAAGATGATTATGATGTAACAGCAGATTCTGTTTTGAAACAAAAAAGTACGGAGTTTAAAAGAATACTTCCTTTCTGGAGTCTAATTCAGCCACAATCATATCAAACACAGGGTGGTGATGAACCAGATTCTCAGCAACCAGTTCAACTTCCAACACAAGATTTTTTCAAGAAAAATCCACTATTATAAACTTATAAACTATGGCAGCAAAGAAGGCAAAAGCTAGAATAAGTGATGTAAATCTTGGTGGATCTGGGACAGCAGCAGAAGCTAAAGAAAAGTTTGGTATTCAATATTATCAAACAGTTTCTTGGAATTTAGAGCAAATTGCATCGGAAGAAATCTTTTCAAAAGGAGATCCTTGTAAAGCAGATGGAACTCTTGGCGAGATTAATACGAATTTACAAAAACTTTTTGTTGTTTTAAGAGGAGTTCAAAAATACGGCAATTTTTATATTAATGGTGCTATTAATAAAGTTCAGAATTTAAAAAGTACAATCAGTGCCATCACAAGTGCAATTGCTGGTGTTCTTAAAACACTTGTTCAGAGACTAAGAAATTGGGTTCTAAACAAATTAAAAAAATTAATCATTGATGCACTTGAAATGATTATGACTAATTTCTTGAAATCAATCAAGGAATCAATTGTTGCCGCAATTGTTGATCAAATCTTTTGTGCATTCGAAAAAATCATCAAAGGTCTATTTGGACTTGTGGGTGACTTCTTATATGCCTTAATTGGTCAAATTATACAAACTCCATTCTGTGCCGCAGAACAATGGGCAAATGCAATGATTAACAAGTTGGTCAGTGATATTGATAAAGCACTAGAACCAATTTTTGAGCAAATTAATGATATTCTTGGTGGAGTTGGTAAAATCTTTGGTTCTGTTTCGAGTGCAATCGATACAATTCTAGGTTTCCAAGGGTTTCTTTGTGGTGGTCCAGAGTGTCCAGAAATTAAAGAGTTTGCACTTTCTCCTTGGGGAGGACCAACAAAGTCACAAACGGATTCATTTTCAAATTTCAATTTTGGAATCTCTCCCAATTTTGCTGGTGAAATCACAGATACTGCGAACGGATGGTTGAATGACTTCTTTGGACCAGATTCAAATTCTTCACAATCACCTGGTTCTTGTTATACTGGAACCTTTGAATGTGGTTTACCACAAGTTGTAATTTTTGGTGGTGGAGGTGCAGGTGCAGTTGCTCAGGCAGTTGTGAATAATGTAGGGCAAGTTGTTGGGACTAATTTATTGAATCCTGGTCAAGACTATAAAACAACACCATTTGTTCAGATTGTCGATCCAGCGGGTTGTGGTTCTAATGCATCCGCATTTGCCGTCATGAAAGTAGATGAAAATGGATATGAAACTGGAGAAATTGAAAAAATAAAAATTGAAAATCCTGGTTCTGATTATGACAATACATTTACTGGTGGTGCTCCTGTCATCACATCATTCTATGGAGCTCCAAATCCAATATCCGTGAATAGTTCTGTGAGTTTGAGTTGGAATGTTGTTAATGCCGATGAGGTATCTCTAGGAATTAGTGGACTAACAAAACTTGGTTTATCTGGTTCGGCAAGTGTTCCCATCACCGATGATGATGTAAGTTTTGGTCCAGGTGAAACCGAAACGACAAAAACATTTACTCTGACGGCAATAAAGAAAAATAAAGATTCTTCAGACCAAACCATACAAAAAACTTTTATATTGACCGTTGTAAAAGAAAAAGTAGAGAGTAGTACCACACTTAATACAAATTCACCAGAAATTATAAGTTTTACTGCATCTTCAACAAATTTAACTCCTGGAAGTGTTCTTACACTGAGTTGGGAAACCAAAAATGCAAAAACAGTATCGATGTCGAATGTGGACAACGCCAGTTCCCTACCAAAAACTGGTTCCTTGTCTGTTGTTATTCCATCTGATATAGAATTCCCATCGGACGGTTCTGGTGCGAAATTATCCTACAAATTAACGGCAAAAAATGATGATGCAACAGAAAAGAATGATGATGGTACTATTACAAAAACAGTAACAAAAACAATTAAAGTGACGGTTACAAAAAATGAAGTTGCAACCGATGGAAATACTCTGGGTTCTGGTGGTGGAGATGGTGTAGATGATGATGAGGAAGATTCAACATCCACATCCACATCGACAACTACGACGGATACGGGAGATTCTGATCAATCATCCAATGATTCCGTATCTACAATTGGTGATGTTGATATTATCGACACTGGTATTGGATATAGCGATGGTGATACTGTATTAATTGATGATGGAGACGGTGGAGAGTTCGAGATTGAAGTTAATCAGTTGGGACAAATTGTTGGATTCAATGTTCTACAAACTGGATATGGGTATACGACAATTCCAAATATCACAATTAATAGTGAAACTGGAGTCGGTGCTAAATTCAGAGCGAATTTGAACTTTACTCCACTAAATCGTTTTTTGGAGATTGAAAAACTGCAGGTAATTGACCCGAATAAATTAGTTAAGGTGATTGATTGTATTGGTAATACGGTTCCGAGTCAGTCAATAAATACATAATAAAGTTGATATTCAATGTCAAACGCACCAGATTATACAATTGCACAAAATCCCCATGCATTTATACATTGTGGTCCTGTTGCAACTGACGATGTAGATGATAAAAGGGATTTAACTATTATTACGTCTGGAAATAATCAGATTATTCATGCTAAAAGTGGTAATAAAGTAGAAAGAATCCAAGGTTTTAGTGGCGAAGTTGTTGGAATTGCTGGTGATCCCTCACAAGAGGGTGGAATCGGTAAGGCAATTGTTGCAAAATCTGGCGATATTGTACTAACAGCAGAATCTGGCAATATTCATTTAAAAGCAAAAAATATTTATTTTGAAGCTTCTGCTGGTGAGGAGGGTCAGGGTAACATTATGGCAAACTGTAATGGATTCTTACAGTTAAGCACTGGTGGTGAATTTAGAGTTGCAGCTGGTAGAATGTGTTTTAGGAGTGAAGGTAATATGAATTTTGTTGGGGACATGATGATTTCTGGTTCTTTGAGTAAGGGAAGTTCCGTTGCTAGTGCTGGATTTCTAAGTTCAATCTTGTCTGGTAACTGGGCAAGTATTATTACTGCAATTTCACAATCTTGTAAATAAAATGTTAGATAGTCTTTCGTTAGGATCTATTGATGTTATGACACCTCTTGGTGGAGGTGCCTTACAATTACCAGTTGGTCTCTGGGAACCAGGGTCATTATCTGCTCATAAGGGGCATTTTGGTGCTGGATCAACACTAACACCTTTTGCCGGAGCACTAGTTGTTGGACCTTCCATCACAAGTCCAATTAGTATTTTTGGAACAGGAATTAATAGTCTTACTGGTTCAACAACTCAAACTGGAACACACACCACAGTCGGACAACATTTGGTTACTGGAACTGAATTAAGAACTTTTGTTGTCAATAATGATCTTGATGGTGTGACAAATAATTTAGTTGCCGCAACACATAATACTATGACTGCTGCAACATCAAATAAATTAGTTGCCCCTGTTAATATTATTTCTGGAGCAGTCACAAAAATAAATGGTTTATTAAATCTTACTGGTGTTGGTGATGTTGCGATTGCCATCAATAGTAAAAAAGGATTTGATATAAAGCATCCAAATAGGGAGGGATGGAGACTCAGACATATTTGTGTTGAGGGACCAGAATCTGCAATTTACATCAGAGGTAAATTAACAGGTCAAAACGTTATTAAACTACCTAATTATTGGAAAGGACTGGTTGATTATGATTCAATCACTGTAAACCTAACTCAAATTGGAACCATTCAAGATTTAGTCATAGATAAAATTACCGAAGATGGTGTTTTCGTAAAGTCTGGTAGTGCTTCTCATATAAATTGTTATTATCAGGTCTGGGCAGACCGTTTGGGTGATAAATTAACACCAGAGTATGAAGGAACAACGCCACTAGATTATCCAGGAGATAATAGTCAATATTCTCTTGCTGGATGGGACTACGATAAGAGGTAAAGATGGCAAAGTTATATCAGTATTTCACAAATGCACCACCGATTGAGATTACCGATCTAGAGGTATCTGGTAAAATTATTGCGACGACTTTTGAATTTAGTAATTCTAATTTCAGTCCAGATGGAAATGTTTATATTGGAATAGGTTCTAATGTGGGATCTAATTTTGAAATTAGTGGTATTTCAACAGCAACATTTGAAGTTGACCAGAAAGTTAAAGTCTTTGGTGTAACACCCACATCAGATTCAACACTGGTTCCTGCTCCAGTTCTGTCTTCACTAAGTGCGACTAAAGTTGGAACTGCGGCTACTGTAAATACATATCGCTATTGGGTTTCCCAGTATCACTACAGAAATGGAAAAGTTGGTGTATCATCACAAATTACACCGACAAATGGAATTGGACATGTTGATATTGCTGACTTCAATGATTTGAATCACGTTTCACTCACTCTTGCAAGAACCGATACAAATCATGGTCTCCTTGTTTTCCGTCAGGAAAGTGTAGGTGCTGGAAGCACCGATATTGAAGATTCGAAATTAATCGCCATTTTGGGTCCAAAAGAACTAAAATCGGATACTTCTGGAATTACCTGGAGAGATTATGGAACCTATGACCAAACAGAGTGGTCCACGAAAGGAACAAAAAATGAATATGTAGATCAAATACATTTTCCTGGAGTGGGAACTACAACAGGAGCAAGAGGATGGTCGATTGATACTGTTACGGCAGTTGGGACTAATTCAATAAAAGTTGCTGGAAATTATAATACAAACATTGGAATTGGAACCACAAACCAGGTAAAGGTTGTACATGACAATACCAATGCATTCACGGTTGCCATTGATGCCGCGCTTCAAAGTGGATTAAATTATATTACTCTTCCGAGTGGAACATTCCTGACAAATAAACTTTTAATACCCAGTGGATTCACTTTGAGGGGAAATGGAAAAAATTCCATTATTAAAACTCAGTATTTTGCAACCGATGAATCGGATGGTGAAGGAAATCTATTAGCATTTGATGGTAATATTGTTGGATTAGGCACAACTTCTGGTAGAGATATTACCGTTATGGACCTAACCATTGATGGTAACAGTGGTAATAATATCATGTTTGATGATGACCTTGATAATTACATCATGTATTTTCCAGAAACAAGTTCATCACTCTTTAAAGGAGTCGAAATTAGAAATTCTCCTGCTCATGGTTTGTATCTTTATGATTCATCAAGAGTACTGGTTGAAAGTTCAACCTTTGTAGACTCTTCCCTTACCGATAGATACACATATTATCCTTTGAATGTTCAGGAATCTGACACTTTAAGAGTTAATGATTGTTTATTCGAGAACTTTTCTGGTCCAGTAGATTTCTCTGTAACATCTGTTGTTGCAACTGGTGGAAATATTATTCGTAATTGTGGAACTGGATTAAGAGTATTTGCGACTGGAAAGATTACCACAACAAATAATATCATTCTTGGTCCTTCGGATGAATATATTCCATCACCAGACATTTATGATAGTGATTATAACTCAATAAACATTAGTGTTGAAAGAGGTGTTGATTTCTATGGTCCCGTTCTTCAGTATCTTGAAGATGGTGATCCAAAAGATATCAGTAGTTCTGCAGTTACTATTACATCTGCTGGTATTGGAACCATCATTGATGAAGGAACATCGACAGAAACGCTTGGTGATAGGTTCATGACCTTCAATATACCAACACCAGATTCTGGAATATTTGGTAGAGAGGAAGGATATATTCAACTAAATCTGACTGCGGCACAAACTAATACTCTTGGTCTTACATCTTCTCTTGGATATAATATTATTGCTAAAGAATACTTGACTCAACCAGCTGGATTCTCAACCTATGTTGGAATTAGCACTGGTCAATTTAATCTTATTGGTTCTGGTGCAACAACATATACAGTAACACTTTCGGAACCAAACCAGTTCTCTGGTATTTCGACTGGAGATGTTGTAAAACTAGTAAATCACTCCGTAACTCCCGACCTTTCATCATATGAATTAACCGTATATCAAAAGAATGATGTTTCTGCAATTACAAAAGAATTAGTCTTGACAGGATTTACAACAACTTCGGTGACTGATGGACAGGACAGTGGATATATAAGTATAAGGAAAATATTTACCATAGCAAAAGGGCGGGTAGGGGTTCTGTAATATGCCTGATAACACTAATGTTAATAATAATGCAGCAGTAGTCGTTGTAGGTAGAACCGCTCCAGTTCCTCCTGGTCAACAGAGATCTGAAAAATCCATTCCAGTTGTTATTGCGAGTGATCAGTCAACACTTCCAGTTGCCGAACAGAATAAAGTTCAATCCGAAGTTGCACTTTCATTATTAGGAATTCCCAGATCTGAAGTTGCTCTTGGTATTTTTGCCGATGTTAATACCTATGATGTAAATCCAACCGAATGGACATCAGAACCAGAGCAATTTACAACCGTTGATAATACTGGTGCATATGCTGGCATTGGTGGTTCATCAATGGGATGGGGTTTATCACATGTTCCAGAAGAATCTGGAGCACTTGTAGAAGCACCAGCAGATAAAACTGCCGTATTAACATCAAAAAGATTCTTTAGATATCAACCTGGTCGTGTTTCTTCGGCAACATTTGGTGTTAAAACAACACTAATTAATGCAACAACCGCAGAGGGAACTGGTGCGGCAATTCAGAACCCTGCGGTTCGTAAGTATGGAATCTTTGATAAGTTTGATGGATATTATTGGGAAACCAGAAATAATGGGGAAGAAGATAATTTCTGTGTCGTCAGAAGAACTCAATCATTAATTTACGAAAATCCTCTTACATTTGGAACTGGTGCTGGCGGACAGCAAGAGGACTACGGAAGAACAAATCCAACCGATCCTTTTGATGCAAGAGGTTCTGAATCTGAGGACGACTCTACGGCACAGGCAAACCCTGCGGCAACACCCAAAAAGTTTGGTGATCTCGTCATTGTAAGAGATAATCTTATGATGACACATGCTGGTGTGTATGACCCTTCACTACTCCAGAACGAAACAAAAGTTGGTATTACTACTGTAAGTGGTGGTAATACCATTTTCGTTCCTGATATTGTAAAAAATGTCAGCAATGCAGTCTATGATATAGACACTGGTCTGATGGTTGTTACAACTTCCTCGGCACACGGATTCGAAAGGGGAAAGTATATTACACTAAGTGGAATAGCAATGACTTGCTATTTGGATTCAGTAACTCCAAAAATTTATCCGAATAGAAACACTGGTTTTAATGTTATTCAGGTAAACTCAACAACTTCATTTACCGTCAATGTTGGTGTTTCCACTGTTCCGACATTCTATGTTTCTGGTGGAACCGCAGTCGGATTATCGACTGGGCAGTATGTTTCTTATAAGAATGATTCTGCTGCTGGTATTGGTATAATTACTGGATTTACCGATACTGGAATCTATAGAGTTGCATCAGTCAACACTTCTGGTGAGGTTACTTTAAACAAGTTAGATGGGACATCACTAACGGGTCTGACAAATGGAACATTTAATGTTGGACATAAGATTGTAACACCAGTTCCTTTTGTACAACCAACCAGTGGTTCTTTAATAGCATCAGGAAAAACAAAGTACACCACCGTGAAGGCAACGGGAATGTTCCCATATTACTATGAGGACGGTGATGGTAACAATGAGGGATATGTCGATACGACCGCATCAACATCCACACTAAAAGACCAAATTGATGATGTCAATGATTATTATGATAAGTGGGTGAATCAGAATGTCGCGATGG
>Ga0222719_10000533_pt1 | contig 37456 bp, 60 predicted proteins | sample C33_34DmetaG_FD_165039 | JGI IMG/M metagenome (GOLD analysis project Ga0222719, IMG submission 165039) | Estuarine water microbial communities from San Francisco Bay, California, United States - C33_34D | ecosystem: Environmental > Aquatic > Marine > Unclassified | place: USA: California... | reverse complement strand
CGTTGCCCATTTCGATGCTGTTTGCCAAGTGTTTGGTGACCCGCAGTCACTACTGCAAAAGTACGATACTATCTTCATTGATAGTATTACTGTTGCAGGTCGTCTATGCTTCCAGTATTGCCAGAATCAACCAGAAAACCGTTCTGACAGAACTGGCAAGCTAGACACTCGTGCGGCTTACGGTATGCAAGGTAGGGAGATGATGGGCTGGCTCACTCATCTTCAGCATATCCGTGCGAAGAATGTTATCTTTGTCGGCATCCTAGATGGTCGCCCAGATGACTATGGCAGAATTAATTACGAGTTGCAGATCGAAGGATCCAAGACTGGTCGTGAGTTGCCGGGGATTGTTGATGAGGTCATTACCATGGCTCTTATTACAAACCCAGAAACAAACGCACAGTTCAGGGCTTTCGTTTGTGACAACTTGAATGAGTGGGGTTACCCTGCAAAGGATAGAAGCGGAAGGCTAGATCCTATTGAAGAACCCCACTTAGGTAAGCTTATTAGTAAAATGAGCAGTGGTAACAGAAAAGCTGATAGTTTCAGCGCATCCATGACAGAAGGAGTACAAAGTCATGCTTAATCTTAATAACATTCCAGAGGCACCAAAATCCAGCTCAGACTTTGAGTTAATCCCAGACGGGACTATCGCACGGGGCATTGTTACGCTCAGTGGCGGAGACACAAAGCTAGATGAGTTTGGTCATGGTACATTCTTCAAATCGTCTCAGACTGGAGCAAAGTGGTTACCAATTGAAATCACTATTGTAGGTGGGCCTTTTGACAAGCGCAAAGTTTGGCACAACATTTTTGTTGATGGTGCAAAGCTGAATGCTCAAGGCGTATCAATCGCCAAGACTATTGGCTTGCAGACGTTGAAACAAATGATTGATAGTGCGTTTAACCTTGCAAGCAATGACCAGTCACCACAAGCGCAGCAAGTAAGAAGTTTGCCGGGTGTTGAAGCCCTTAACGGCTTGAGCGTGTGCTTCAAGATTGGTGTTGAGAAGGGCACAAATGGTTATGATGACAGGAACAGAATTAAGTCTGTTCTGACCCTTGGGCAGAATGGCTACATTCCGACAGGTGGCGCACAGCCACAGGCTCCAGTTGCACAGGCTCCAATGGCGCCACAACATCCCGTAGCACAAGCACCTGTTCAGCAGGAGCAACAAAGTAATGTTGTGCCTACTTGGGCTCAGTAACGAAATTTGCCGAGTTCCTTTCTCCTTTCTATCTCGGCAAGTGCTGGCACGGGGGAGGCCAGCGGTTAAAACTCCCCCACTTAATTGTTCTGGTTTACGGAGGGTATTATGAACAACAAAGAAATCGTAAAATTAGCTGATCAGTTAAAAGATCTAGCCAACAAGCTTTTGCAAGTAGTAGAACAAGACGAGCTTGATTACCCAAATCATTGTAATGGTCTTTACAGTGCATTGAAGAAAAAGCGTTTGTACCTTGATGAAATGACAAAAAGGCTTGGTAAAACTGAAAACACAGTTCGTACAGAGTTGCGGCATTTGCGTAACGCAGGGATTAATATCGAAAAGCGTTATGTGCGGCGCACAGGTAAGTACAAATATTTCTTAGCTGAAGCATCATGATTTTACGCGAGTATCAGGAGGTGGCGGTAAACGCCGCCTCCGAAGCATTAGACAAGCATGGCAATACTTTGGTTGTCGCGCCAACAGGTGCTGGCAAAACCATTATGCTGTCTGCTCTTGTCGGTAAGCGTTATAATAAATGTAAGAACGTGCTTATTCTTCAGCATCGTGATGAGCTTGTTAATCAGAACATGGCTAAGTTCATGGCTGTTAATGAGAACATTACAACAAGCACAGTGAATGCATTGGAAAAGAATTGGGACGCTGACGCAGTGTTTGCCATGGTGCAGACGCTATCCCGTGTCAACAATCTTATGGGTATGTCAAAACTGGACATGGTTGTGATTGATGAGGCACATCATGCTATTGCCGATACATATCAACGGGTGATTGAACAAGCCAAGAAGAACAATGCAGACGTAGAGATTGTTGGGTTTACCGCAACGCCGAACCGTGGCGACAAGAAGGGCTTGCGGGATGTATTTAATAATTGTAGCCACCAGATTGAAATTGCAACGCTGATCAATGAAGGGTTCTTGGTAAAACCCAGAACATTTGTTATTGATGTCGGCGTACAAGATGAGTTGCGCGAAGTTCGCAAGACCATCTCTGACTTTGACATGTCAGAGGTAGAAGCGATTATGAACCGCCGCGCAATCAACAAGCGTGTCGTAGAGGAATGGTCAGATAAGGCAGCGGAAAGAAAAACAGTTGTATTCTGTAGCACTGTTAGACATGCCGTAGACTTATGTGAAGAGTTTATTATCGGCGGTGTAACCGCTAAAGTGGTCACAGGTGATACACCCCGTGATGAACGCGAACAAATCTTACATGACTTGGCTCATGGTGATGTGCAAGTTGTAGTGAATGTCGCCGTGCTAACTGAGGGGTTTGATGCCCCACCAGTATCATGTGTGATCCTGACAAGGCCATGCTCGTTCAAATCAACCATGGTTCAGATGATTGGTCGTGGGTTACGCACGGTAAATCTAGAAGAGTTTCCAAATATCATAAAGAAAGACTGTATTGTTCTTGACTTTGGAACATCTATCCTGACGCACGGATCACTTGACGATCTAGTTAATCTGGATGGTGGTCAAGCCCATGGCGGAGAAGCGCCAACAAAGACTTGCCCAGAATGCGAAAGCGAAGTGCCTCTAGCGGTTAGCGAGTGTCCTATTTGTGGGCATGAGTTTGTTGGCGAGGGACGGGGCGAAACAGAGGAAATGGATACGTTCCAGATGACGGAGGTTGATCTGATGGATCGCTCGCCGTTCCGTTGGATTGATTTATTCGGCACTGGGCGCTGTATGGCGGCCACAGGCTTCAATGGCTTTGGATTGGTGGCTGACCTAGGAGATGTCTCTGTGGCGGTTGTAAGGCAAGGCAAGGGGCGTGTAAGGGCTGTTAGTATCGGAACTAAGGCACAGGCGATTGCGGCTGCTGACGACTTCCTGAGGCGCATTGAGGAAAGCGATGCGGCGAAGAAGTCAAGGCGCTGGCTTGATGAGCGTGTGACGACAAAGCAAAGAGCGATCTTATTACAGCACGGAATCACGGTGCCCGGAATGGATTTTAGTTGGACAAAGTATAAAGCCGCTTGCATGATTAGCTATGTTTGGAATAAACAAGTAGTTGACAATATCGTCAGTAAAGTCATGCAAGGGGGCAATAATGGTTAGGGGGGAACTGGTTGCCATGCTGAATTTGGAAAACGGTGGTGAAGATCAGTTGGAAGTAATCATGCCGATTATTAACCCAGATGATGACAACGCCGTTGCAGAACAAATCATAGAGTTTATCATTCAGCACATTAACGAATTGCCAGATGTTGTTAGCGGAGTTGCTATTTTAAACATAGAAGAGATAGGGGTTGTATTTGAGTTCGGCTTTTCAGCAAAGGAGGATGATGGATGGAAAAGTTCTCGTCTTCACTAGGGCTGTTGTCTCATGTCTTTGGGAAAATAGGCTGGCAGAAAAAACTATGTGAACTTACAGAAGAAGAGGTACTGGCACTTATTGTCGTACTGCAAAGTGTAAAGGATATCGAGCATGAGTATCTTAATGAATACCTTAGAGAAGTATACGAAGGATATGGCATTAAACGAGAACAGGACGGGTGGATCCCAATCTGACCTTTGCGATGCTATCGTTGCTGAACTCGACAGGGGTATCATTGAAAAGGAAAGCCAACAGAAAGGCCGAACATATCTTGGGGCTTCTTCTCTTGGTGATCCATGCGCTAGAAAAATTCAGTATAGGTACATGGGCTTTGATCGTGACGAAGAGAAGGGATTCCCAGCAAAAACTTTACGAACATTTTCGCTTGGTCATGCTATCGAAGATTTGATGGCGATGATGTTTCGTGACGCAGGGTTTGACCTGCGGGTATCGAAGTCCATGAATGACGAACAATTTGGCTTTTCCATAGCTGATGGCGAGATCAGGGGGCATATTGATGGGGTCATATGTGGTGGGCCTTTGAATATGGCATACCCTATGTTGTGGGAATGTAAGTCGGCAAACGACAAAAAGTTTAAAGAATTTGTGCAGAGAGGGGTGGCAGAAGCAAACCCAGTTTACGCTGCACAGGTGGCGTTGTATCAGACATATATGGATCTAGCAGATAACCCATGTGTGTTTACGGTACTGAACAAGAACACGAGCGAAGTGTATATCGAACTCGTGCCTTATAACAAGAGGCTGGCACAGGATGTCAGTGATAAAGCGGTTCTTATTTTAGAAGCATCTAGGGCTAATGATATTCTGCCTAGGATTGCACAAAACGAAGACTTTTACATGTGCAAATGGTGCGAATTTTATAAGACATGTTGGGAAAAAAAATGAGCCATCATGATGTTTCAGGAAGTGTCATGATGGCTCATAAGGTTTCAGAGGTAGGGACAATATAATGAGTCTAGGAAGGTTTGGCAACACAAGATCTAGTGTTTCTAGCAAAGATCTTGTTGAAGAAATTTCTCGTAAAGTTCCAAGAAGCGAACAATTGCGTATCTTGCGAGAGACGTACCCAGCAGGGCGAGAATACGGCAAGATGTTTTTTGTCGGATCCTTGTCTGGCGAAGCTGGTCAGTCAATGAAAATTAACATTGACACAACATCGCCACATTTCATGCAGGGTCAGGATTTCAACGGAAATACTGGTATTGGCGGCATCGTGAAGATTTTGATGGAAGCTAGGGACATGAAGCTTCCAGAAATAAAGGAGATGTTTAGTCGGTATTTAGACAGCGATGTGCCATCAATGAATGGCAATGCAGTTGTGGAAAACCCTTTTCAATCAGCAAAAAGTAATGCGGATGAGGCTCCAGTCAAGCAGCGGTACAATTTTGATACGCCATATGATAGCGAGTACCACTATATCAGCGAAGAAGGCGAAGTGCTCGTAACGTTAAGACGTTATAACGTTATGGATCCATCGGGCAATCCTGTTCTAGATGACAGCGGAAAGCCAAAGAAAGAGTTCAGGCCGTTTCTTCCTGGTGTTGCATATTCCAAGCAACCTAGCATCAAGCCTCTGTACAATATCCCGAACATTTTATCATCTGATCGTGTGATTTGGGTCGAGGGCGAGAAGTGTGCTGATGCTTTAAGCGAAGCTGGCTACACAGCCACATGCACATTAGCAGGGGCTAGTCTAACCAAGAACACAAAGGATCAGTATGACTTCACGCCATTGAAGGGTAAGGATCTGATCATCTGGCCAGACAACGATACACAAGGCAAAAAACTGGCTAGTTTAGTTGAAGAGCTGGCATTAAACGCTGGCGCCAAGTCTGTAAGTATGCTCATGCCTCCACCAAGCAAACCTAATAAGTGGGATGCATATGATGCACTACAAGAAGGCTTTGATATTGAGGATTTCCTGAACAAGGGGGTCAAGCCTAGGAAAAAAAGCCTGAACCTTCTAGACGACAGCATGTTGATCAGCAGATTCGCTGGAGTGGCACCAGAACAAAAGTTCTTAGTTGACGATACTTTTCCGCTGGGGGTGCCAATTATTTTCTCGGCTGCTGGTGATGCTGGTAAGGGGATGATGACACTAGACTTGGGCATGAAGATCGCCAGTGGTAGACCTATGAAAAACTCTTTTGGCGGTGCAGTTAAAGAGTTCGGTAACGTGGTTATCTTTACAGCAGAAGATGATGAAGCTGAAATGCACAGACGCATCAGTCGCCTTGATCCTATGGGCGACAGGTTTTCATATCAGCACGACATGAAGGTTGTGCCACTTCCAAATGTCGGGGGCGTGTTTGCCATCATGAATGAGAACAATGGCGAGTTCAGCGCAACGGAGGCATTCGAGAAGATTTACGAACAAATCTTACAGATCGACAATTTAAAATTGATCGTATTTGATCCGCTGGCTTCTTTTGTTCATGCGGATGTTAACGCTGACCCGGCGGCTGGAGCGGCTCTTATGGGTCTTTTAGCTCAAATAGCTACTGAAACAGGCGCATCGGTTCTGATGTGTCACCACATGACTAAGATCAAGGATGACGCGGTAATCAAGACGCCAGAGCAAGCTCGTAACCTAATTAGAGGTACAAGCGCACTGGTAGACGGTGTGAGGTCTGCATTCGCCTTGTGGCAAGTGGACACGAAGCGAGGCAGAACCGTGTGTGAAAAGCTTGGCATTCCTTATCAGCGCAACAGATGCTTTGACGGTGCAGTCGTAAAGTCTAATGGCCCAGCAGATAGATCAGTAAGGCACTTTATTCGAGATGCTGACACGGGTCTGTTAGAGGACTGGACAGATCGCATTCAATCGCAGGAAAGAGGCACAGCGAAAGAAGCCAAGCTTGAAGCGCTGCACCATTGGATCCTCCGTTGTGAGCGCGATGGTGTTGCTCTGACACATTCAAGCGGTAACAACGCGGTGGCAAGGCGTGTCGAGGATGCGGATGCACCATCTGAGTTGCGAGGCTTGGCACAGGTCACACTAGAGAATTATGTTCGGGAATTACACAGGGCTGGTCGTATTGAAAAGTACCAGCTCACCCGTACAGGCGGTAAAATCTGGCTTGGCGGCGTCAGTGGGGCTATGGCTTCACAAACATATGAAGCAAGAACAGCGGTGGATCGGGCATGAAGATAGATGATTTATTCGGGGATTATTGTGATCCAAACAAAAAGAAGAAGTTGGAGAAGTATGCGGAGGAACTGGCCCAGCAGAAACGCTCAAGGCCTAAACACATTACGAAGAATTGTTCGGTTTGCGGGAGCAGCAGAGCACATTTTAGCAGCAATTACGGGAGAACATGGGAATGCAAAACACATACAACAATGAAGTTTTAGATAAACTTTACAAACATATCGTAAGGGCAGAACCGCCTATGAACAAAAGAAACGAACAAATATACGCTGAAAGAACGTCTGGAAAGACATTGCAATATGTCGGCGACAAGTATGGAATTTCACGGGAAAGAGTTCGTCAGATTACGGCTAGGAAAGAAGAATATCTTAGTTATCAATATCTCAGAATGGCTTTACTGGATAGCGTTGACAACAAGGAGGAGGCTCTTATTCTTGCGCTGCCCTTTTCCCCTAGAACATCTAGAAGCCTTGTGAACCGCATCCGTAGAATGGATATGACAGTCGCCGAGTTTATTGATACATTTACTATGAATGATATAAAAACTAGGTTTCCGAACCTTGGGGCTAAAAGCGTCAAAGATTTGATTGATGTACTTGAAGCTTATATTCCTGGGATTACAAGCAGAATAAAAGAATGAGCACACTTTGTAGAAGACACCTGTGGGAAGTAATCGAGGCAAGGACTGAAGCGTTAGAGGCTCAGTTCATGATCCACGAACACAAATCCTACAACCCAGATCAAGGGTGGGGGCAATGCTCAACATCCATGGGCTTCTACATACATGGTCAAATAAAGGCATTGGGTGATATAGTGATTAATGAGATCTTTGAAACGCGCTCAAGGCATAGGGAGTTAGACTGATGGAAACAGGTGACGGAACGATGCAACGGCTGATGGACAATGGTCAGTGCCCCAAGTGCAGAACGTTTATGGATTATGAGAAAAATTTAACAGCAACATGCGGAAGTTGCGGTCTTGTTGTGATATCGCCAATAGAAAAGGCGGCAAGGGATGAGTTGGTCAAGGACATATATGATGGCATCAAGGGATGGGGCTACTACAAAATGGATCATATGATCGAGTGGGCGGCTGACATTATTGAAGAGAATATGATGACCATAGACGACCTTGATGATGTATGTGAAGCCTATGGCGATCAGCTTCAAGATGATGATGACACTGAATTATTGTCTATTATCAGAGGCTTACTTGAAGAAGAAATAGAAATTGAAATTATTTTTGATGATGATGAAAAAAAGTAGTTGACGTGGTTATTGTTCTTAATTAATTTGGTTATAAGAAGTCAAATGCAGTACGGGCATCGAGATAGTATAGCTAACACCTTGTCTCAACCTGTGTTCACCATAGCAACAGCGTGTGGGGTCCTTGACTTTGTTTCGGGAGTTCCCCGGTTATCCGGGGTACCTGTTTCACACTGGTGGTGTACCACCTGAATAAGGGGGAGCCACCAGTGCTTATATTAAAGTCGATTCTCCGCAGTTCATCGTACCATTGCATCGATCGGCTTTAATCAAGATCTTGTCAATAGCTGGATTAACGACTGTTGAACAAGAAAACAAACGTAAGTAGACGCTGAAAAGTGTCCAGTTTGTCGAAGGGGTCAGTGAAGGGCTGTATAGTTCAGACGCTGGCCCTTTCATTTTATGCGCTAGTCTTTTCCTTCACACATTCATATCGGACGGGGAACCACGGCGGGTTTTGGTCGAGCAGAAAAAGCCGCATCTCGTTGGCGCGAACAACACACTGCTGATGAGTTTTATATGGACCTTGCCTGTCTTTTACAATGATGCAGTTTTCGGGGTTTCCGTACAGGCAAGCCATTACCATTGCTGTAAACATCCTTACAGGATGCGCTAGTCGGGCTTCTCCGTCAATCCCTCCCCACCAAGCGCAGCATACCCAGCAATATCAACCCAACTATCTAAATGTTCGGGTGTATTGGTGAGTCGAGCTAACTTCACGGCGATCATGCACATGTACACTTGTTCGGGTTTCACCTCCAGGTCGAGAATCTCTGACCAAATACGAGCAATTCTACTGTGATTCTGCCAAGCATCCCCGTAATCAGCAGCTCGGTCGCCTCTGATGATGTCAGACGCTTTTTGTAACAATTCTTCACGCTTCATTTAATTAATCCTATTTTTTTTATAAAAAGTGGTTGACAGGTGGGTTATCAATAATTATCTTTATACCACGGCACAACCGCCGCTGCAATGAAAAGGAGATAAATGATGACCAGTAGAGTGAATGTAGGATATGTTTTGACGCGGTTGAAATGTATTTTAGAAGATGGAAAAAACCGCACAAAGAACCTTAATGAATTTATTAAGGAGTGTGAGCATAATCTGACTGTTGACACCGAAAAGGAACAGATCATTGATCACATGGCAGATGCAGAAATCTTAGTGGTCACTGGTGATTTCTACATTGGCGGCGTCAAACAGCCAGAAGAGGTGATTGCTAGACTGCCTTTCATGTGTGGCTACAACTTTAGCATGTACGGTGATCCTGTGGAAGACGAGGACTTGAGTGGGTTCGTTAAAAATGTTTTGAACACGGCATCTGCCATTCGACATAGCTATGAAACATACCCTGATTGTCATGTTAGTGTACAGGTTCGGTTTAATTTTACTTATGTCAATGCTTGAGGAGATAAATTATGAACGCAGTATTTGCAAATGAGTATTACGGACAGTTGGTCGGCTTTACGATCAAGAAGTTTTATATTGAGCGTGATGAGTTTGGCAGTCATTTCCCAGTATTCATCATGGAGAACGATGGCGACACATTAAAGGTTTCGCTGTCAAGTGATGAAGAAGGCAATGATGGCGGGTTCGCTTTCATTGAGAGGGGTGAATAACATGGCAACAGATCATAACGAAAAAGGTAGCCGCATTAACGATACAAGAGCGTTCTATGCATCGTTCTTTTTCCTAGACCACTTAGATGGCGATTGGAGTGTGCACCGTACCAAGAAGGACGCTATGGCGGCTTGGAAGGCTATGGGGCGCAAGATGGGTTCCATCAACGTCACATGGATCAGGCTTGCTGAACGTGGCAATCTGGTCGATTGGATTATGGAGCGCAGAGGTCATGACTTGGATACACATAAGCAAGACTTGTGGCGAGCCAAGCGGGATCTGCTGAAGGTCTTGGGGGTAGCGACAGATGAACTATAAAGTTTTTACATCAGGTCAGATTGTGTGGCTTGCTACACATGTCGCTAACAGCAAGAAACATGCGGGTGATAAACCCGAACATGTTAACAGATGGATTAGGCTTGCCGAGTACCACAGATCGTGCATCGACAAGGGTATTGACGGTAAAACAATCATGCCAGAACTGGAACGCGAGATGTTCCGTGTGAGGATTGATCATGAACGTGCTTAGTCTGTTTGATGGGATGTCATGTGGTCAGATCGCTTTAGAGCGGTCTGGCTTCCATGTCGATAGCTACTATGCCTCTGAGATCGACAAATATGCGATACAAGTTGCAAAAGCAAACTTTCCTGACACGATCCATTTGGGCGATGTGACACAAGTGTCGGGATGCGAGATTCCTGATCGGATTGATTTGCTGATTGGCGGCTCACCGTGTCAGGGATTTTCGTTTGCCGGAAGGCAGTTAAATTTTGATGACCCCAGAAGCAAACTATTCTTTGAATATGTTCGTTTGCTGAAGGAGTTGAAGCCTAGGTATTTCCTTTTAGAAAATGTTATGATGAAGAAGGAATTTCAGGCAATCATTTCCGAACAATTAGGCGTTCAGCCTATTCGTATCAACAGCAATCTGGTGTCTGCACAGAACAGGGATAGGCTGTATTGGACAAATATCCCCGTGAAGTCATTGCCTGAAAACCGTGGAATTGTACTGAAAGATATTCTGGAGTACGGGTTCACTGATCGTGAAAAGGCACATTGTATTGATGCGAACTACTTCAAAGGCGGCAATCTAAGGTCGTACTTCGAGAAGAACAGAAGGCAGTTGGTGTTTGATATGGATGTCGAGCAAGGCGGTAGTGGGCTTATTCTTGCAGGTGAAGCAGACCTGAAAGGGCACGGCTACAACCGCAGGGTCTACGATCCTGATGGCAAAGCACCAAGCCTATGTGCCGCGTCTGGTGGCAACCTAGAGCCAAAGATCGTCATTACGGGCGGTGCGTTTCGCGGCAGATACCGTGTAAACGGCATCAGGCAAGACCACAAGATGAAAACAGCGGGGCTGACGCAGCAAGAACTGGAGTTACGGGATGATGGTAGAACGAACACATTGACCACAGTCCAGAAGGATAATGTTGCTGTACACCTTGATGAACTGAAGTGGCGTAAGTTAACCTGTTTGGAATGCGAACGGCTTCAGACTGTACCAGACGGCTATACCGATCATGTGAGCAACACGCAGAGATATAAGATGTTGGGCAATGGTTGGACGGTTGATGTTATTTGTCATCTATTGGAGGGAATGAAAGATGCTGACAACAATCTCTAAGTGCGATAAGTGTGATAGCAGGGCTGATGCGAAAGATGGCAATGCGTTGCTATGCACAAAACATTGGTTCGAGATCTATGGGGCTAATGGGAAATTCCCGCTTAAAAAGCAGTATGAGGTTACCTACTTACCTAGTTATAAATTTAGTAACCTGACAAGAGGTAACCTCTAAGTGCTTGTATTTATTGGAGTATTATGTCAAGTTACTAAATCAAAATACCTTGAGGTAACTAGACAGCTTCGGGGTGTAAGTGCTTGAAAACATTGAAACGTATAAGGTTACCTGAGGTTACCCCCTTATAGGGGGGTGTAGGCACAGGTAACCTACACCCCTAGGGTAATATAACAACGCAACGCAACGCAGTATATTGGAGCAACGCAACATGCCAAAAGTCGGTGAGTCACTACCAAAGGAAATGACAGATGTCGGGATGCGGAGATTGAAACCGCAACAACAAAAGTTTCTGGATTTGTATCTGCATAAGGATATGACACAGACAGAAGCAGCAAGGCAGTCGGGCTATGCTAACCCAGCAGTAGCAGCAGTGCGCTTGCTTAAAAGCCCAGTCGTGCAGGAACGCTTGCAAGAGATGCGTCTTGAGGCACAGGCTAGGTATGGGGTGCATATCGACAAGTCTATGCGGGATCTAAAGAAGATCCGTGACGAGGCGTGGAGCGCAGGGAAATATAACGAGGCTATTCGGGCTGAAGAACTACGATTAAAGGCATCGGGGTTACTTATTAACAAGCAGCACATTGTCAAGGAAGACATCACGGAAAAATCTAAGGATCAACTCGTTGAAAAACTTGCGGAATTTAAGAGGCTGGCAGAGAGCCGCATGAAGAATGTGACTGGTGACGTAATTGAACACGAACAATTAATACAAGATAGTGAGTCTTCGGGTTTTTCTGGCACTACATCTAGTGCGGGGGGAGGGGACGAGGAGGAAGAACTCTGAGGAATCGGCCTTCGGGCTGCGGGACTTCGGGCTTTGCGTAGATTTGTTCGGGTTTTGGGCTGCCAGGGGAACAGAACTCGGCGGATTCATCGGGGTTTTCGGGGTATTTGTTCGGGTTTATCCACCTCCGCCTGGGCTCGCAGTATAATTGTTCGGGATTTGCGTGCTACACCGGGGGGGCGCAGCTTGTAGCACAGTATAATTGTTCGGGTTCGGGGCCAGCGGGCTGTACCGGGGCAGCTGGTTTTAGTACAATTGTTCGGGTTTACCGTGCTACTTCCTGGGGAGGATCCGTGTAGCACGCTGCCCGTTCCCCCTGGGCCAGCAGCAAACCAGTACAATTGTTCGGTTTATTGCCCGGAGGAGCCTAACCCTCCGGGACTTTGTTACTGGGAAGCGCGGGTGAGCTCGTGGCACAGTGCATCTGCTGAATCAACAACAACTTCGTACCAATCGCCGCCCTCTTCCTTTGCAGCGCGAGCCGCCTCTTCTTTACTCTCGAAGTATTCTCTGGCTGCGCCGAACTCAACACAATAAACAACATATTTCATAGCACGTTTACCTTCCTGGTCTGTGACCTCTGTTGGCTATAAACCCAACTTACACCACTTTTTTAATATATTGATGCGCGGGGAATAATTTTTTTTATTTTTTTTGTGTTTTTTATGCTTGACTGCTTGCAATGATTGCACTATATATAATGCATCAACCTACTAGAAAAGGAGTTAAGCCATGAAAGTGCGTAACATGACAGGTAGAAGCGGTCAGCCCGTGAAGAATCAATTCATCATTGAGGATGGCAAATCAACAATCTTCCAATCTTACGACTCTATCATCGCCATGAAGTCAGGCGGTAGAACATACTTAGACAAGTACAGATGGGACTATTCAACGACAACAGGCAAGTATCGTAACCAGTTCCTTGGAATGAACAAGAAGCAGATCGAGCAAGCCATTAAAGATAGGGCGATCTATTTGGTCGATTTAAACGATGAGTAAACTATACTTTGCTTACGGGTCTAACTTAAATGTGGAGCAGATGGCACAGCGTTGCCCGAACGCGGAACCTCTGGGGGCGGCTTACCTGCCGTCCCTTCGTCTGGTGTTCCGTGGTTTCGCTGACATCGAGGAGGGAGAGGCTGAGGACTTGCTTCCAGTTGGTATCTGGAGCATCACAGAAGAATGCGAGAAGGCTTTAGATGCCTATGAGGGTGTTTCTTCTGGGCACTACCGCAAGATTTGGAGCCATGGAATGCTGACCTACACAATGAACAGGTCGGGCTATCTGCCGCCGTCACCGTATTACTTCGGGGTGATCAAGGAAGGTTATCAAGACTTCGGGCTTGACCTGAATCACTTGGAGGAGGCACTTGGTTGGTCGTACTTTGACCAGCAGGTGCGGGATGAGGTGTAAAATTGTTCGGGATATCCAGCAGCGGGACGCTTCGGCGTCCCCTTTTTTTTGCTTGCAGCGCGTCCTCCCAGGGGCAACCCGTATAATTGTTCGGGTTTGCAGCGCCCGGGCAGTTGACTCCGCCGAGCGGCCAGCGGCCGTATTAGTACAATTGTTCGGGAATACCCGGTAACTTCGGGCTTCGGGGTCGGGGTTTCGGGCTTCGGGCTGCTGAATCGGGGTCGGGCTGCGGCTTAGACGGCGGCCGTACTGGGTATAACCAGAACAATTGTACTGGTTTTTTTGTTTTTGTTGGCGCTGCTGCTGGATATTTTTTATCTTTTTTTATAAAAAAACGCATAATTGTACTTGTTTTTTACACAAAAAAGCTTATTTTAATAGATGACAACACGGTGTTGTCTTTAACCAAAACTGAAAAGGATGAAAATTATGACTACATTATCAAACGCATTTCTTACTTGCGGTGCTGAAATTGAAATCGCTAATGATCGCTCAATTGGCTACCGTGCCGTTTCCGAATGGCATTCACTATTACACAATAACGGTTTCAATTGGGTAAAGGTAGAGAGCGACGCAACGTCTGGCGTTGATGCTGAAATAATAACACCACCATTTTCACCATATTCAACACAAGCTAAAAATGACATTGCTGATCTAATGACATTTATATCAGATAATGGTGGTAAAGTAGGATTACAAGCTACTGGCGGTCATGTTCATGTTGGCGTTAACCCATGGTTACTATCTGATTTTAATCTTGATCAAGATTATGGTGCATTCAATAACCATTGGCAGAAATCGAAACAACACATGATTGAAAGCGGTGATTACTTACCTAATCCGAATGCAACGCCAATGCCTTTTGCATTGATTAAAGATGTCGTCCATCGCTATGCAATCCATCAAGATGAAATCAATCAGGTTGTTTCACGATCTAGGCGTGCTAATCGTTTTTGCCGTTCATTGGAATTCATAGTCAATAACGCAAGCGCAACATTTAATGGCGTTTCCACAATTGGTGGATTGAATTCTTTACTTGGCGGCAAGTTTTCTGCAATCAATGTTTCCACATATGCTATGGGTACTATCGAATTCAGACAACACCAAGCCACATTGGATAGCACCAAGTTATTTAATTGGTGTCGTCTGATCGTCACTATGTTTCAGCATTCAGACGCTAATCGCTTGGCATATGATGGTGGTGTTCAATCAGTACCAACGCCAGACAACCCATACCGCAATGGTTCACGCATTGGCATTATGTGGCAGATGATGAGACGTGATGGTGGTGTCACAACACGCGACATTTCATCCGCGACTGGATGGACACCAGATACCATCCGCGCTAGGGTTTCTGAAATGAGACGCGATCATGGGCAATCAATCGTGATATGCCATAATCAGCAACATTATAATCATGCATATGGTTCATCTAATGGTAACCATGATTTAAATGGTTATGAAATACCCATGACAATTGATCAGCATATATCAGATATAACCATAAGAACCGATGATGAATGCGGTGTCACTAGCATATGGGCAAGCATGGGTGATGATCTTTACGAATATTTTAACAGAAGACGGCGTGTCCTATCATAGGGCACGTTACCATCACACGATAGCACGCCACATGGCGTGCTATTTTTTGTTTACAATAATAAACATTATGCGACAAGGTACCCTAAGCCATTATAATCATTGGTAAAATCGGGATGAGGGGTATATGGGGAACCCCTTTTTTAGGATTGACTCAGCGGTGCCTTTACGCCAAGTTTTACAAAAACAATCACCTAGTTCTTGACACTTCATGCAATCATTGCATATATGGATTAAAAGGGAGGTTCATATGCCTAAGTATCGTTTAAGTATCGTTTCCCCTGTGCCGTTTGAGTTTGACACTCCGATCGAGATGCTTGATATCTGGAGGGGTTGTATTCGTAGCTGCCCAGAGGATCCTAAGGATTCTCTTCGCTTGATGGCCATTCTTGCGTCTGACATCACGGGCAAGCCCATGCGGTTCCACACTGAAGATGTATTGGCGTGGGATATGATGGAGCATGGATTATTGGAGAAAATAGATGAAGCGCGTTGAGCAGGGCTTGCACCCGACTGTGGATGGAAGTTCTTTGCGTGAGATACGCAACAAGTTAGGATTTAGCGCGAACAAGTTTGCTGAGTTGCTTGGCGTGAGTGTTCGCATGTATCGTTATTACGAGGGTGGGCAGTCAGCCATACCGAAGGCGGTGGGGTTTTTAGCTGAGAACATATCGCGTGGTGAGTCTGTGGATTCCCAAGGTACCCTAGGGGGCGTCCAAGGTACCCTAACCTCCTTTGATGTTGAGCGTATAAAGCGCTTGGCCGATGCTTTATATGATTACAACGAGAAAAATTTTAATAATCTAGACGAAAAAATTTCAAAATTATTAGACCAATCGGTTAAGGAGCTTGATCTCCTGTTGTCAAAGTTAGAATGATATCGTATTATTGTTGGAAGTTTATCTATAAGGGTTCTTCGTAATGGCTAATTTCATGGGTCCGATGGCTCCACCACAGGCAGCGCCACAGCAGCCGCCACAGATGGATATTAAGACCTCGCCGATGCAGAGAGCTCAGTTTAAGAATTTCATGCGTAGCATGTCAGCACCGAGTATGCCTCAGGTGCTTCCGAATATAGGCATGGGCGTTCCTTCTCCTGATCAAACTATGGCGCCCATGCCAACAAACCCTATGATGAATATTGATATTTTCAGCCAGCCTGTTCAGTACATGGCTGATGGTGGCTATGCTGGCAGTGGTATGGAGCGTGGTCGTGGCGGCACAGGTATGGGTGACGTTGGTTTTTCTGGTGCTTCTGAGGCTCCTAGCGTATCTGGCCCGTCAATTGATTTGGGTGGGGGCGGAGGATCCAATAATGATGCGTTATCCGACATTTTATCCCCTGCTCCGCAACAAAGCTTTGATATGCCCGGCATGGACATTCTTGGGAACGTATTAAACATGCCCGGCGTTGGGTCTAATTTGCCTAGTCCTATTCAGGGGGCTATGGATATTATGAGTCAAGGTGTAACGATGCCAGGGCCTATGGGCATTGGTTCTTTGAATATTCAGCCGACCTTTAGTGGAAGCCTATCTGATCCAAACCTTGGTATTCAAGGTCTTTATTCCGTGAATTTTGAAGACGGCGGTGCGGTAACTGTGCCAAAGACCAGTGATGTTAGGGGTATGCCTCACAAGCTTGCTTACATCACGGAAGAAGAGGCTGGCATTTTGAAGGCTCTTGGTGGTACAGGTGAGATGCACAACGGCATTCCATCTTACAGACCTGCTGGTGACACTGGTGCTGTGGCGGCAGGCACCTCTAGTAGCTCAGGCTCTGGCAACGGTAACGGCGGCGGAGGCGCAAATAATTCAAACAATGGAGGCACTGCCTTTGGCGTAGATGGCGTTTCTGCTACAGGTAGCACGGCGACTGACGCAGCGATTGGGTTCACCTCTGGTGAAGGCACTAACGTGGCTGGCCAAAACTTTGGTGGATTGACTGGGGCTCCGAGTTCTGTGGTTGCAGATGCGGTTTCGGCGGCGGCACAAGCGGCTAAAGGTGGGGGTGATTTAAGTGCCCAGCAAAACGCGGCGACAAATGTTATTTCTGGTGGTTTAGCTCCTGATGTAGCTGCGGTATCTGCCTTAGGTGGTGAGACGACCGATACGGATGTGGATGTTTCTGCTGTTATGGGTCTTTTGAGCGATCTTAACATTGCTCCTACTCAGACAGAGCAGACAGTTGATCCAACTAATGGTCTTCTTTCTATGCTCGCTGAAGAGTCTATGATGAACGACTTAAACGCATATAATGCAGAGAATCAAGCAAATGCTCAAGCAGAGCAGGCTATGAACAATGCTCTAGCAGCTATTGGGTATGTTGCTCCTGCGGCTAATACAGACCTATCGGCTATGATTGCTGACGCAGCGGCTTCAGATAATGCATATGGTATCAGTCCTACGGGTTATAACCTAGCGAACCAGCAGACGGGGTACGTTTCTCCTGTGCAAAGTGGGCAAACAGGGCAATATACCGTCAACGGGGTTCCTGTTTCTGAACAATTTGCCCAGCAAATGATAGCAAACCAACAGCAGGTGGTTGAGGGGTTGCCTTCTCCTAGCGCAGGTTTATTAGGATACATGGGGAAAGTCCCCGGCTTAATGAGCGGTCTTATGGCTCTTACTGGTTTTAATCCTGAAGCGCAAGCAGCAGAAGCATATGGAAAAATGCTGGCGATGGAAGGCGCTCAAGTTGATGAGGCTGGGAACATTACTGCACCTGCTGGTCGAGGCACATTGAACTACAGTCAGACATTGGGTGGGGTAACGTATAGCGGGATGCCAGATGCGAGTTACTCGGGTCCTTTCTCTGGTCTTGTGACTAATGATCCTTCTGTTGGTCCTCAGGGTGGCATGGACGTAGGCATAGTTAAGCCTATAGCCTCTGATATTCAGTCAGAGGATGTGACGCAGACTCCGCCCAACCAAATTGGCGGCATTCTGGATGGAGGTGTTACTACACCAGAATCTAACCAGTCTGGTCAAAGTGTGGTTGTCCCATCGACTAGGGTGTCGTCTCCGTTCTTCATGCGACCGCAGGCTGCCTTTGATCCATCGCAGATTTTAACGGCTGAATATTTTAGGAATCTTTTGACACCAGCGAAGCCATTGGCTATGCAGAAGGGTGGATCTGTAATTGACGCGGCTGCTGAACGATTCTTGGGGTCACTGCGAGCCGCATAGGGGCTTAAATGGATACTCCTTTTGATATTCCTATTGAATATTTAACAGAAGAAGAGCGTAAACAACTTGAGAATTTTGTTGACGCCTTTGAGCATGTTAATAAGCGTGATCGTTATCAGAACAACTTTTTGGACTTTGTTAAGCATGTCTGGCCTAGTTTTATTGCAGGACGCCATCATAAGATCTTCGCAGAGAAGTTGGAACGAGTCGCCAACGGCGAACTCAAGCGCCTTATTGTTAACATGCCTCCTCGTCATACTAAGTCTGAGTTTGCTAGTTACTTGTTTCCAGCATGGATAATGGGGCGCCAGCCTAACAGGAAGATTATTCAGGCAACACACACAGCGGAACTTGCGGTTGGCTTTGGTCGTAAGGTTAAGAATTTAATTGACAGTGATGTGTATCGTGAAGTTTTCCCAGATCTTCAGCTTGCGAAAGATGCTAAAGCGTCAGGGCGTTGGAGCACTGATAAAGGCGGCGAGTATTACGCTGTGGGTGTCGGTGGCGCTCTTGCTGGGCGAGGTGGTGATCTTGTTGTTATTGACGATCCTGTTTCTGAACAAGACGCTATGAGCCCAACAGCGTTAGATAACATTTATGAGTGGTATACTTCTGGTCCTCGTCAGCGTTTACAGCCTGGCGGAGCCATTGTGATTGTTATGACGCGGTGGTCGATCAGGGATTTGACAGCAAAGGTTTTACAGAAGCAGTCAGAAGGAGGAGCGGATCAATGGGAAGTAGTAGAGTTTCCAGCGATATTCCCGGATTCTGGGAGTGTTCTATGGCCAGAGTTTTGGAGCAAGGACGAGTTAGAAGCAGTGAAGGCTTCTATTCCAGTAGCGAAGTGGAACGCCCAGTATTTACAGAACCCGACAGCGGAAGAAGGGGCGATCATCAAGAGGGAATGGTGGAACGTCTGGGAGAATGACGATCCTCCTCCATGCGAATATATTATTCAGTCTTATGATACGGCGTTTACGAAAAGTGAAAGGGCTGACTATAGTGCGATCACAACATGGGGTGTGTTCTATCCTGACGAGGGCGATGAGCCTGCGATTATCTTGTTGGATTCGGAGAAGGGAAGGTGGGAGTTCCCTGAGTTAAAGGATGCGGCGTTGCGTTTATACAACGACTTTGATCCTGATATGGTGCTTATTGAACAAAAGGCAAGTGGCACGCCTTTGACGCATGAACTTAGGCAGATGGGTATACCTGTGAGTGCTTTTACACCTGGTCGTGGGGCAGATAAGTTTTCTCGTATGAATGCCTGTGCACCTGTCTTTGAAAGTGGTATGGTGTGGGCGCCTGAGAAAAGATGGGCTGATGAAGTCATTGAAGAATGTGCCGCTTTTCCTAATGGGGAACACGATGACTTGGCAGATTCGATGACTCAGGCTATACTACGCTTTAGGCAGGGCGGGTTTGTACGCACTCGTGCTGACTACGAGGACGATGATATTGCAACATACAGACGCCGCAAGGAGTATTACTAATGGATAGAAAGCGTAAAATAGGACGTAAATCAGTCAAGGCTGGCATGGGCGCTAAACGCCGAATGGAAAAGGTCCCTACTTTATATGGTTTGCCTCCGCTTATTTCATTTGAAAGTTTTAAGGAAGGCAGTGATTACAAAGACTATGTTGAGCCAAAGAACTATCAAAGCGGTGGTAGCGTCATGAACGACATGAATGCGATTGACATGGCTATTGAGAAAATTTTGAGGGGCGAAGGCGGCAAGAACATTTCTGATGCAGATCGTTCTCGTGTGAAAAACAGAATGCGTGGTGCCACTGAAGGCGGCAAAACCATTTCCGATGCTGACCTTTCCCGTATGCAGAGCATGATGGGTGGTGTAAGGCCTCCTCGCCGCCGCCCTAGCAATATGCCGCGTTCAGCCCCTCGTAGTTACATGGAAGATTACACTGCCCCAATTACACAAATGAAAGACGGTGGTGAAGTTGGTGGATCCTGCCGTGGTGGTGGTGCCGCTATGCGTGGAACAAAGTTCCGTGGAGTAAAGTAATGAATAGAAAGCCAAGAGACAGAAGAAACAGAAAAAAGAAATTTGATCCGTATCTTTTTGGTGCCGAGCGCGGCCCTCTTGGCGCTACTCCAAAGGGTCAAATGCATAAAGATCTACGAGAAATGGATCAAGAAAACATGAAGGCCTATGAGGAGTATAAAAAGGCTCCACGCTACATGAAAGGCGGCGGTTGTGTTATGTCTGGTCGTGGTGGTTCATATAAAGGATGTAAGTGATGAGTAATTTTTTTATTCCCGGTCATGGTGAAGATGCATTGGGGCAAGGGCTTTCCTATCAAAATCACAGCAAAATGTTGGAAGAGCGTCTTAAAAACAGAGGCACGGCAAAAAATAGACGCCCCAGCAAAATGTATGCTGAAAGTGGTCCTCGCTCTGGAAGTCGATTAGATCAAAGGCTTACTAAAGTTGCTAATGAGATATTAGCGGCTCGTCACGCAAGAAGACCTTTCATTGACGCTAAGAAAGAAGAGTTGAAGAAAGAGCGGCAAAGGCAAAAAAAAATGTTAGAGGATCTGGGTTTGGGTAATATAAAAGATGGTGGTGTTAAAAATTTCAAAGGTGGCGGTGCTGTCATGAAAGGTCGTGGTGGCTCCTATAAGGGATGTAAGTGATGCGTTTTGAGGATTTGTCCAATGCTGAACGGCGCAGTATTTTAAATCGTGGTGTAGAGCGCTATGATTTACTGACTGACGCTGAGAAGAAGGTATATGATATTATGAAAGAAAATCAGCTTATGGGCGTTCCTAATTTCCCTTTGCGTAAAGCAGAGGGTGGCGAAGTTCCATCTAAGAGTGGTGTAATCCGCATTGAGATCAACTTAGATGGAATAACTGGCAACGAGGGTTATGATCATGAGGAAGAAGAATACGCTTCCTGCCCCGCTGCCACACAAAACGAGGAAATCAATGCGGAAAACAAGGCGATTGCTGTGGACGATTATGCTTACGGCGAGGCTACCAAAACGTGGGAAAACAAGAACGCCAAGTGTGCGACTTGTGAGTATTACAACATGAGCCAAGAAATCCTTGAATGTATTGATGACGGGTTGTCTTTCCCTGAAGATTTGCCTGTCGGATATTGTGAGAAGCTACATTTTGTGTGTGCTGCTGAGAATATCTGCAATATGTGGGAACTTGGCGTCCCTATGATTGACCGAAACCCAAGTGAGGATGGCAATTCTAGGGACATCATGTAATGGCAGACCGCTTTAGATATGAGGACGTATTAGAGCCTTTTGATACGACTAAGTATCCCTCAATGTCTTCTCAGATGTTTGAGTACGCTCCATCTGTCTTTGGCGACCAAGACCCCAATTTATTACAAACAGCAAATCGTGTTCTTTTGGGCGGGCCTGTTGATCTGTTTGATTTAACTCAGAGAACTGGCGATGCGGCTATGCGTGGCATAGGAGAAACTGTAGAGTACGCTACTGGTCTACCGGGTATAAGGCGTGATATATATGGGTTGTTGACGGTGGGTGGAATAGTGGCAGGCTCCAGCCCTTCAAGCCTGTCCAGACCCAGCTTGTCCTCCCGTAAGGCTGATGTGTCGCCCCCACCGTCAACGCTTAAAGCATTGCCTGCCCCAGAAAACTCTGGGATCTTGCAAGCTTTAGATATGGACAACTTGCCTGTTCAAGCATCTGACGTGGCTGATGTGCCACTCACTCCTGCTGTAACAAAAAAACCTGACGTTGTTGTTGGCGAGATTGTTACAGGACCTAGCGATAACTATTTACAGCTTCAGGCTAAAAGAGATCGAGCGCAAAGCACACAGTACAGGGAAATGCTTGATGAGCAGATGGCTGAAGAAGCTATTCGTGATGCGGCTCAAGACATTGCTGGTTATGTTGATGATGAGCTTGATTATTTATTTGGTATAGCGCAGGATGACCCAGACTTTAGGTTTGTTGCTCGTGACAGCGATGAGTTCTTTGATGAAATTATACAAGATGCTGTGATACAGCATTACGATGATGGCATTCCTATGGCTGATGCTCTTCTGACAGAGGTTGGTTCTAAAGCTAAAAGGCTGGAACTTGAATATGGTTATCCAGTCTTGGATACCAGAAAGATTCTTGATACAATGGCGCCGAAACTTGATGAGTATGGCTTTGGTGTTTCTCAGAGATTGCGCCAGATGGATGAAGGTGCTAAAGCTAGAGAAATGATGGAGCGTAGAGCTAGAGCGGCAAGAATGCAGAATCAGCGTAATAAAGAATACGCCATGGACACTAATATTAGACAGATTCTTGCTAATGAGCTTAATCCTCCGGCCCGACCAGCAAGACCAACACTTGTTGTTATCGAGGGCGGTGGTGATGTTGTGGATTCGACAAAGCCTCAATTAGTTACTATTGAAGGCGGAAAGGATATAGACTGATGGCTGTGGAAAAAGGCATAGGCGCTGGCGGTGATCAGCCGATATCAAATGTGGAACAGGCAGAGATTGATCTGATGGAAGCATCAATTGCGCCTAACGTCACTGAAATGGAAGACGGGAGCGTTATTGTTGGTGAAATCGAAGAGGAGACTTTAGATGTTTCACAAATTCCGTTTGATGCTAACCTCGCTGACTATATGGATGAAAGCGATCTGGGCAAAATTAGTTCAGATTTGGTTGGAGATATCGAAGATGATATGTCGTCTCGTCAAGAGTGGGAAGATACTTATAAAAAGGGTATTGACCTACTTGGTATGCGTTACGAAGAACGCTCACAACCGTTTGAAGGAGCTTCTGGCGTCATTCACCCGCTCTTGAGCGAGTCCGTCACACAGTTCCAAGCCCAAGCCTATCGTGAATTGCTTCCTTCTGGCGGCCCTGTTCGTACTCAAGTTATTGGTGCGGAAAGCCCAGAAGTTGTTCAGCAGGCTGAACGCATCAAGCATTATATGAATTATATGATTACCTACGAAATGGAAGAATATGATCCAGAAACGGATCAGATGCTATTTTATCTTCCTATTGTTGGCTCTGCTTTCCGTAAAGTTTACTTTGATCCTTTATTACAGCGTCCAGTAAGCAAGTTTGTACATGCTGAGGACTTAATTGTTCCTTATGGCGCTTCAAGCTTAACGTCTGCTCCAAGGGTAACTCATGTTATTTCCATGAGCAGTAACGAAATTAGAAAGCTTCAGGTTAGCGGATTCTATCGTGATATTGATCTTCCGTCCTCTGGCTACAATGCTGAGAATTACAGCGAGATCCAAGAGTCTATTGATGAGGCTCAGGGTGTTAGTCCATCAGGCGATGACAGGGATTTGACTATTTACGAGGTTCATACCGAACTTGAGTTACCTGGCTTTGAGGACGATTCAGGCATCAAACTTAGCTATGTTGTTACGATACTGGAAACAACTGGAGAAGTTTTGGCTATTCGCAGAAACTTTGACCCAGAAAAGCCATTACAAAAGCGGCAATATTTTGTTCATTACAAATTCCTGCCCGGTCTTGGTTTCTATGGCTTTGGTTTGACCCACATGATTGGAGGGCTTGCTCAAGGCGCTACAAGCCTGCTCAGACAGCTTATTGATGCTGGTACGCTGTCTAACCTTCCAGCAGGCTTTAAAGCCCGTGGTGCACGAATTAGGGACGAGGACACACCTCTTTCGCCTGGTGAGTTCCGCGATATTGACTCTGCTGGCATGGATATTCGTCAATCTATCATGGCATTGCCGTTTAAAGAGCCTTCAGCCACGCTTTATCAGCTTTTAGGCACTCTTGTTGACTCAGGTCGGCGTTTTGCATCTATGGCAGACATGAAAGTTGGTGAAATGGGCGGTGAAACCCCTGTTGGCACCACTATGGCTATCATGGAACGCGGCACCAAGGTTATGAGCGCTATTCATAAGCGCCTTCACTACTCACAGAAGCAAGAATTTAAGCTTTTGGCTGATGTCATTGCCAAAAATTCAGTCATGTACCCATATATGGTTCAAAATACTGGACCTGAAATCATGCAATCTGACTTTGATGGCAGAATTGACGTCATCCCAGTGTCTGATCCTAACATTTTCTCCATGTCACAGCGTATTGCGCTTGCACAGACACAATTACAGCTAGTTCAGAGCAATCCAGAGCTACATGGTGGTCAACAAGGGCTATATCAGGCTTATAGGAAGATGTATGAAGCTCTAGGCATGACTAATATTGACGCTATTCTGCCTCCGCCCCAGCAGCCACAGCCAATGAACCCCGCAAAGGAAAATCAGGAAGCTATGCGTGGGCAAAGATTGCAGGCATTCCCAGAGCAGAACCATCAAGCTCATATTGAAGCGCATTTGGCGTTCTTGTCCACTCCAGCGGCACAAGTAAACGCGAATATTGTGATGACGCTTCAAGGGCACATTCAGGAGCACATCGGCATGATTGCTGAGATGCAGGCATCTGAACAAGTTATGTCTCAGATACCTCAAGAGCAACAAGCTATGCTTCAAGTTAATCCTCTGCTTATGCAACAGGTACAAAAACAGATACAAGATGTAGCGGCTGAAATCGTTGGTGAACTGACGGAACAGTACGCACAAGCAGTTGCTCCTGCTGATTCAACTGATCCGTTGGTAGCAATCAGGCAGCAGGAGCTTTCCCTTCGCGGTGCTGAAATTCAAGAGAAAGCACGGCAATTTGAAGAAAAGCAGAATTTTGAGCGTGAAAAGGAACGTAATGACATTCTGTTAAGTCAGCAACGACTCGATCTTCAAGAAGAGGCGAATGAAGAAAAGGTTCGTGTGGCAGAAGATCGTATTCAAACGCAGCGTGATATTGCTGCCGCAAACATTAGGAGCAAACAATGAGTGCTAGTTCAGTTAATCGTAAAGTAGCCGAAGTAATGAAGGCTCAAAAAGTGGAGAGACGCCATGCCATTGAAAAAAGGAATGAGCCAAAAGACAATCAGCCAAAACATATCGAAGTTGAGGTCAGAGGGTTATCCGCAGAAACAAGTCGTAGCGATATCCCTGTCGCAAGCGAAGGAATCAAAAGTGTCGTCTCAGCGTGGCGCAAAGAAACCAAAAAGAAATCAGTCAACAAAAAAAAATCCACAAAAAAAAGCTGACGGTGGTATAATAAAAAAGTTCTCTCCCATTGCGAGAGCACAAAGATTTCAGGGTGTATTTTGAAGGGCAGCACCCAGTGAGTATGATATTTGTCTCATTGAGGTGCCCTCATGGATCCAGCATCCGCTATGGCTGTGGCTTCAGCCGCATTCTCTACAATTAAAAAAGGCTTCGCGGTAGGTCGAGACATTGAATCAATGGTCGGCGACTTATCGCGCTGGATGGGTGCGCTTTCAGACATTGAGCAGGCGGAAAAAGAAGCCAAGAATCCACCTATATTCAAAAAGTTGTTTAGCGGAAAAAGCGTTGAACAAGAGGCGCTAGAGGCGTATGCCGCAAAAAAGAAAGCAGAGTCACAACGAGCCGAACTAAAACAATGGATGGGTTTTACAATGGGGTCAAAGGCTTGGGACGAGTTGATTCGGATGGAAGGTCAAATCCGAAAACAACGCCAAGACACTTTGTACAGGCAAAGAGAACGGCGGCAAAAATTCATGGAATATGTTATTATAGGCGGCGCTATTATAATTGCTGTTATAATAATTTTTGGAGCTTATAAGGTAATAAGAGGTGGTTCATGATTACACCAGAAAAACTAGATGCATGGCGCATTGTTCCAAGAGCATTAATACTGACTTACATGATTGTTTTCTATCAGTTCTGCCAGTGGTTTATGTCCTTGCCAGAACCCAATAATGCTCAAGCTGGTGGATTTTCTATCATCGTTGGCGCGGGAGCGGCATGGTTCGGTTTATATGTTAACAGTAAACCAGCCTCGAAGGGAGAATGATGCATGTCTTCCTCCTTCTCGTTTACCTTGGCACTGGAGAGGATCGGCGGTTGGTTAGCGGAGATGCTTATTTCGCGTCTATTACCACCTGTAATTACTATGCCTCCCAAGTCTCCAAGCGCTACGGAAATTACGGCGCAAGAGATTTCATCGACCCAAGAGATCGCGTTACAGCTTACTGTGTACCTAAATTTTTAAAAAAAGGATCTGTTGAAGTTTACTAAAAAAGTGGATACGTTATGTTTGCTATTGTATAGGAGGCATACATGCTTGAAGCACTTATAGGTCCAGTAAGCAATATTTTAGATAAATTTGTCGAAGACAAAGACAAAAAGGCTGCTCTGGCTCACGAGATAGCCACGATGGCCGAAAAACAAGCGCATTCCATTGCCCTTGCTCAAATCGAAGTTAATAAAGCGGAGGCAGCCTCAGGCTCGCTGTTTAAAGGTGGTTGGCGCCCCTTTATCGGGTGGACCTGCGGAGTGGCCTTCATGTATCACTTTGTTTTACAGCCATTGATTATTTTCGCAGTTAGCTTGGCTGGGGCAGATATACCTGAGCTACCTGAATTTGATATGGCCACGCTTCTCACCGTTTTAGGCGGCCTTCTAGGATTAGGAACGCTCAGAACATATGAAAAGTCAAAAGGGATATCTAAATAATGGATCCCTTGCGTTTGGCTGAGTTTTTATTAAAAGACATACGAGAGCAAAAGGCTTTATACGCTGAAAGGCTTTCGGATGGTGGTGTAGACTCTTTGGAGGACTACAAACTCGTAGTAGGGCAGATACGCGGAATGTCCTATGCTGAGGAACTGATTAGATCCGCGATGAAGGGTATTGAACTCGATGACTAAAAAACTATTCGTCCCCGAAAAGGTGGCGGCTTCAGCTAGTTCGGCTGGTTCTTCCGAACTTCCAACGGCAATTAAAAAGGGCTTTGATAAAATTGAGGATAGTAAAAACAGCGAAGACCCGTCAAAGCTTGAAGGGTCAGCGTTAGAAAGGCTGCCTCAACCAGTTGGCTACCGATTGCTTGTAATCCCATATTATATGCCTGAGAAAACAAAAAGCGGCGTTTACATTCCTAATCAAACTAGGGATCGTGAAAGCTTTGCTACCGTTGCGGCATATGTCGTCAAAGTAGGCCCAGATGCCTATAAAGATGAAAATAAGTTCCCTAGTGGCTCTTGGTGCCAAGAAAAGTCATGGGTTCTTATGGGTAGATATAGCGGAAACAGGTTTAAAGTGGATGGTCTTGAGGTTCGACTCATAAATGACGACAATATCATAGCCACAATACTTGACCCATCTGATATTTCTTATGTATAATGCTGACTGGAGGCCAGACATGGTAAACGAAAACGAAAATGCTGTTGAAGAGCAGGAAAATGTTGAATACGAAGTAGAGGACGCTTCGTGGACACCGCCTGCTGAAGAAGATAAATCTGAATCTGAAGAAAACCGAACAATTGTACGGGATTCTGAAAACGAAGATTCTGGAGAGCTTGAGAACTACAGTGAAAATGTTCAAAGGCGTATTAACCAGCTTACCGCAAAGCGCAAGCAAGCACTTGAAGAAGCTGAAGCGGCTTATGCCTATGCTCAATCTGTAAAGCAACAGAATGAGGAAATGCAGAAGCGCCTCAAGGATCTTGATCAGGGCTATATGACTGAATATGGAAGTCGTGTTGAAACTCAGACTGCTGAAGCCAAGCGTATGCTCAAGGAAGGGTATGATAACGGAGATGTTGATAAGATTGCTGAAGCTCAAGACTTAATGTCTAGGCTGGCAATTGAAAAAGAGCGTCTACGCATTCAAAAGGCAAGAGCAGAGCAACAGGCCCAGCAGCCTGAGCAAGTTCAGCAAGTGCCACAGCGCCAGCAACAGGCTCCTCAGGAGCTAGACCCTAAATTGAAGAGTTGGATGGATAAAAATTCTTGGTTTGGCACGGATGCTATTATGAGTGCTGGAGCTCAAGCCATTCACAACCAGATTGTTGGTGTTGAAGGGTTTGATCCTCGGACAGATGATTATTACAGGGAAATAGACAGGCGTATGCGCGTTGAGTTTCCCCACAAGTTTCAGGCGCAACGGCAGAACGCCCAAGCCGTGGCTCCTGCGTCCAATGGACGGTCAGCTACCAAATCTGGGCGGAAAAAGACGGTGGAATTGACGCCGGGACAGGTCAACATGGCCAAGAAACTAGGGATTACCCTTGAGCAAATGGCAAAAGAAGTTGCCAAAATGGAAGCTAGGAGAGCATAATGACTGATCGTACAAGCCGGGATTCGCAAACCCGTGAAAATAAAGCGCGACCACAAGCTTGGCGTCCAGCCAGTACCCTCGAAGCTCCAGAACCACCTATTGGTTTTAAGCATAGGTGGATTCGTGAGTCAGTCATGGAATATGATGACCGTAACAATGTCCACAAGCGCCGCCGTGAAGGATGGGAGTTAGTTAAAGCTGAGGATTATCCTGACTTTGACGCACCTGTAATTGACGAAGGCAAAAACGCAGGCGTAATTGGCGTTGGGGGCCTAGTATTAGCTAGAATCCCTGAAGAGATTGCGGATCAACGTAACGATCATTATGAAACCGTTACAAACAATCAAATGGAAGCTGTGGATCGTGATTGGATGCGTGAAAACAATCCAAACATGCCAAAGCTTAAACCGCAACGTTCTACCTCTGTGTCCTTTGGTGGACCAAAGGTAGCTGATAATTAGGAGTAGAAGTCATGTCTAATAAAGACGCTTCCTTTGGCCTGAGGCTTTATCGCTCAGGCGGCGGCTCCGATCTTGCAAACATGCAGAACAAATACCGTATTGCTTCTAGCTATGCGACCGCAATTTTCCAAGGTGACCTCGTAGCCGTTGTCACTGCTGGTACAATTGAACGTGTAGCTGCTGGCGGTTCAGGTCTGATTCTGGGTGTTTTCAACGGATGCCGTTACACCGACCCAACTTCGGGTAAAGAAACCTTCTCAAACTCTTATCCTGGTGGCATTGCTGCTTCGGATATTGAGGCTTTCGTCATTGACGCACCTCATGCCATGTTTGAGATCCAAGCAGACGACACATTCCCTGTCGCCGATCTGTTTGGTAATTTTGACATCGTTGACCAGTCCCCAGTTGGCGATACCGCATCAGGTATCTCCCGCATGGAACTTGATGTCACCACTGGTGCAACAACTGCGACTTTGCCACTTAAAGCTATGGACATCTCTCAGGATCCTGAGAACAGTGATGTAGCTTCGGCAAATACCAACGTTGTTGTTATGATCAACAACCACCTGTACAGTGCTGGCACTGCAGGCTTGGCGTAAGGAGACTGATTAATGGCTATTTCTCGCGCACAATTGGCGAAAGAACTGGAACCCGGTCTTAACGCCTTGTTCGGCATGGAATATGACCGCTATGATGCGGAACATGCTGAAATTTATGACACTGAGTCCTCAGATCGAGCATTTGAGGAAGAGGTCATGCTGGTTGGTTTCGGCAACGCTCAGACAAAATCTGAGGGTGCTGGGGTTAACTTTGACAGCGCTTCCGAAGCTTATACGGCTCGCTATACGCATGAGACAATCGCTCTTGCGTTTGCTTTGACCGAAGAAGCAATGGAAGACAACCTCTATGATCGTCTTGGTGCACGTTACACTCGTGCATTGGCACGTTCAATGGCTCACACCAAGCAGGTTAAAGCCGCTGCAACACTGAACAATGCGTTCAACAGCAGCTTTACTGGCGGTGACGGCAAAGAGCTTTGCGCTACTGACCACCCACTTGCTGGTGGCGGTACTTTCCGTAACGAGCCATCAACTGCTGCTGACCTCAACGAAACTTCACTGGAAAATGCTCTTATCGACATTTCCACCTTCGTTGATGAGCGGAATCTGATCATCGCCCTTCGCGGCACCAAGTTGATCATTCCACCACAGCTTCAGTTCGTTGCTGATCGTCTGCTGGAATCAACACTTCGTGTTGGCACCTCAGACAACGATGTAAACGCAATCCGTAACATGGGTATGCTTCCAGAGGGTTACACCGTTAACCACTTCTTGACCGACCCAGATGCGTTCTTCATCAAGACTGATGCACCAAACGGATTCAAGCACTTTGAGCGTATGCCTTTGTCTACCTCAATGGAAGCTGACTTCGATTCAGGCAACATGCGCTTCAAGGCTCGTGAGCGTTATAGCTTCGGCTATTCCGACCCTCGTGCAGTCTTTGGCTCACCAGGTGCCTAAATAACCACGCCCTTAGTTTCGTCTTTGGGTTGAGGGGGCGGCTTTACAGCCGCCCTCCTTTTTATTATAGTAAATTTACTTCATAGTTTTGTTTCCTCCCCAACTAAGTCGCATACATTGCGACTTCTTTTTTTTAGTGGTATACTGCTTTATCCTGACAGCCCCATGGTGGGGCTGACACTAGCCACGACAGGAGATCTAAATGGCTAACACTACTTTTAACGGTCCCGTCCGTTCCGAAAACGGGTTCAAAGAAATCACAAAAAACGCAACAACTGGTGCAGTAACTGAAAACATTTCAATTACTCATGACGGCACAAACAGTGTAGTAGTTATTGCAGACCTGCCAACATCTGATCCAACTAATGCTGGTCAGCTTTGGAGCAACTCAGGCGTAGTAACCGTATCCGCTGGTTAATAGGAGGCTTCAATGGCTGGTCCAGTAAAAGCCTATAATTGGGCTCAAGGAACATCTGCCGCCGTGCTTGGTCCAGCGAGATCACGCATTCGTCAGATTGTTATATATGCGGCCGCCGCAGGAGCTTTTACCATTAAGAACGGTAGCGGTTCTGGTGATACTCTAATTACGCAAACATTTCCAACAGGGATGCATCATCTAAATATTCCAGATGATGGCATACTTGCTACCGATGGTGCGTATATTAGTGCTTTCACAGGCGCGAGCAACGAACTGACAATATTTTTGTCATAGAGGTTTGAATGGCTAACTTCCGTTCCATCACACAAATTGGAACCTCTGAGCCATTTGAGCTACAGGTGTCTCGGAATCAAATTCCGGGACACGATTTTATTCATAAGTTTGGCTACAGCCCTATTATTTCAACAGTAGTTGAAACTGTCTGGTCGCAAGGCGGATTGTATGTCTACCCAAGTATCGCCTCCACCATGTATATATCAAGCAGTTCAACTAACGACACTGCGGCAGGAACAGGAGCAAGAACTGTAACTGTTTTTGGTTTGGACGCTGACTTTAATCAAATAAGCGTAACTGTTGCTTTAAATGGACAAGTAGGCGTTCAGCTTAATGGTGCCTTGAATTGGTATCGAGTAAACCGCATAGTTGTAGACACGGCAGGTTCGGGAGGCGCTAACGCTGGCGTATTATATGTAGGAACCGAGGCAACGCCTGCGGGCGGAGTACCCGTAAACAAATATGCAACAGTGGCGATTGGTGATAATCAGACCCTAATGTGTATTTGGACAGTTCCGCTTGGATACACGGCTTACCTTCATCAAAAAGATGTGTCTGCATCTTCCTCTGCTGGGAAGTTTGCTATTTTTACTTTGCTTGCCAGACCAAAGGGTGGCGTCTTTAATGTAAAAGATAGAGTTTTGTTGGCTAATAATAGTACGGCTATTTCTTACTGGAACCCTATCCCTTTCCACGAGTGTACGGACATTGAGGTTCGTGCAGCGGCAGACTCTTCTGGCGGCTCAATTACCGCATCTGCTACTTTGGACATAACCTATATTAAAAACGAGGAGTGGATTTAATGCCTCGAAAAAAAGAGAACCCGATACGAAAAACCACTGGTAAAGGTGGTAATTATCGCAAAACAAAATCAGGCGCTGGAATGACAGCCAAGGGAGTTGCCGCATATCGCCGCGAAAATCCTGGCTCAAAGTTAAAAACAGCAGTTACTGGTAAGGTCAAGAAAGGTTCTAAAGACGCAAAGCGCCGTAAATCATTCTGCGCTCGTAGCGCTGGTCAAATGAAGAAATTCCCAAAGGCGGCCAAAGATCCAAATAGCCGTTTACGTCAAGCCAGAAGAAGGTGGAAGTGCTAATGTCTGAGATAACTACAGAAGATCGACAGTGGAAATTTATTTCCGAAATGCAAGGTGACATTAAGGTTGTCTTTAATCGCCTTGATACCATTGAGAATAACCACCTCGCTCACATGCAGGGTGATATCAGCAAGCTGGATCAAAAGCTTTGGATGATATTAATGGTGGTTTTCGCGCAGTTGTTTGCTGTTGTTGGTGCACTTGGCATATACTGGTTAACATCATAATGGCTATTGGTCGTTCACAAATGAGCCAACAGGTTTCAAAAGGAGGCGGCAAGGTGGCAAAAGATGCATGTTATAGAAAAGTTAAGGCAAGATATAAGGTCTTTCCCTCTGCGTATGCTTCGGGCGCGATTGCTAAATGCCGAAAGGTGGGAGCTAAAAGCTGGGGGACTGGAGGAAAAAGTAAATCTTCTAAGACTGCGACACGCAGAACTCGAAAAACGACTGCGCGGAGACGGTGATGGCTGTCAGAAAGACGAAAAAGGGTGCGGCGCTTAAACGGTGGTTCAAAGAGGACTGGAAGGATGTCCGCACGGGGAAAGCATGTGGGCGTAGCGAAGGTGAAAAACGGGGTACTCCATATTGTCGCCCCACCAAACGGGTTAGTAAAAAAACTCCTAAGACCGCAGGGGAAATGACAAGTGCGGAAAAACGTAGTAGAATAGCGCAGAAGAAGCGTATTGGTCAGCCAGCAGGAAAGCCAAGGCGTGTTAAATCACTCAAACGGAGAAAATCATGAGCAATTGTGGATCACGAAAAATGAAAAAAGGTGGCGCTGTTAGCCCTCGCAAACAAATGGCTATGGGCATGAAATACGGCGGTTCTGTAAAGAAGATGAAGGACGGCGGTGGTGTTGGCTTTAACACTAAAGTTTATAGTGGTTCTTCAGGAAAGCCAAGCTTTAGATCTCAGTATAAGGTTCAAGATGACAAGATCGTTAAGATGCCTGCTGATATGAGTAGAGTTCAAACTTTCCACTCAAAAGTTAAATAATGGAGATATCTTGTGGCAACCTCTGGATCCACTAACTTTGAATTAGATGTCGCTGATTACATCGAAGAAGCTTTTGAGCGTTGTGGCTTAGAGGTTCGCACAGGATATGATCTAAAAACAGCGAAACGATCATTGAACTTGTTGTTTGCTGATTGGGCTAACCGTGGGTTGAACCAATGGACAATAGCGCAGCGCACACAGACCGTAACGCAGTCTGATGGCGAGTATGATCTTGGCACAGATGTGATTGATGTTCTTTCTATGGTTGTTCGCCGTAGCAACACCGACTACAGCATGGAACGTATCAGCAGGGATACATACCTTAGCATCCCATCAAAGACGACTGAGGCGCGTCCTACGCAGTTTTTCATAGACAGGCAAATTAATCCAAAGATAAAGATTTGGCCGTTACCAGAAAACAGCACAGATATTCTTGTTTTTGATGCTTTAACAAGAATAGATGACGCTGATGCGATGACAAACACAATGGATGTTCCGTTTCGTTTTTATCCATGTCTCGCCGCTGGTTTAGCTTATTATATAGCCATTAAAAAGGCTCCAGATCGTATTCAGTTATTAAAGGCTATATATGACGAGGAATTTGATAGAGCGCAGGCTGAGGATCGTGATAGAGCTTCGTTTACAGTAGCTCCTAATCTTCAATATTATACGGTGACTTGATGGCTAGATTTGCGACTGGTAAAGATGCTTTTGGGATTTCAGATCGCTCTGGATTTCGTTATCGCTTGCGCGAAATGCGAAAGGAATGGAATGGCTTTCTTGTAGGACCTGATGAATATGAAAGAAAGCACCCCCAATTAGAACCTATTAGACATATTCCCGATGTTGAGGCTTTGAGGGATCCAAGACCAGATAACAGAAATGAGCCACCAGTAGCTCAATTATTAGGTTTAAACCCATTTTTATCCAGCGGCTCTGGCTCTGCTGTTTTAACTGTGTTAGAACCTGATCATGGGCGCACAACGGGTGATACAGTAAGATTTAGAAAGACACAGGGTTTTGATGGATTTAGCAACACGGTTTTGGAAAAGGCGGATGGGTATACGATTACTGTGGTTGATTCTGGGAGCTATACGTTTACGGCATCGTCAGGAACAGCAACAACGGGTAGTCAACGCGGGGGTGGTCAAAATGCGACTGTCGGCCCAGTCACGCTGGAGGCTTAAATGAGTTATACATATGCACAGCTAAAAACAGCAATACAGGATTTTGCGGAGAACACCGAGACTTCTTTCGTTACGCACTTGCCTGACTTTATTCGTGCAGCAGAGGATCGTATCTTCAAGCTGGTTGACCTTGAGGTGTTTCGTAAGAACGCAACATCTGCTTTGACAACTTCGGATCCTTACTTATCAGTGCCAACTGACTACTTATCTTCATTCTCCCTGTCTATTACGCGGGACAGCGCGAAAGAGTTTCTGTTACAGAAGGACGTGAACTATTTGCAGGAATACAATCCAAATCCTGCAACTACGGGTGTACCAAAGTATTATGCCTTCTTTGACATTGACAACTTTATTGTGGCTCCGACACCTGACAGCAATTACGCAGTAGAACTTCATTATTACTATCGCCCAGCCTCACTGACGGCTGGTGCAGATAGTGGAACAACATGGCTCAGTGAAAACGCACCTAACGCTTTACTTTACGGATCGCTCGTAGAAGCGTATATTTACATGAAAGGTGAGCAAGACGTGCTCGGCATGTATGAGAAGCAGTTTCAGGAAGCGTTGAGCCGTATCAAGGATCTGGCAGAGGCTCGTGAAAACAGCGATGCATATCGTAGAGGCTTGCCTGATAGGCCAAGGACATAGGAGTAGATTATGGCGACATCAAACGCGGCAACCACATATCTGGAACACGCTGTTCTAGATTTTATTTTCAAGAACAACTCGGAGAGTTTTACGACTCCGGGCGACAGCATTTACATTGGATTGGCTACGGCTGTTTCTGACCCAGAGGCGGGTACACTAACAGAAGCTACCTTCACCAACTATGCTCGTCAGCAGGTAACGGCAGCTAACTGGACGCTGGCTTCTGTTGCTACTGATGCACAGACAGTGACTAATGCAGCTAACATTGAATACCCTGCATCAGGCGGAACCACAGAAACCATCACCCACGCATTCGTTGTTGATGCAGCGTCAAGCGGCAACATCATGTTCATCGGTGCATTAGATGCATCCAAGACGATTGCTTCTGGTGACATCTTCCGTATCAATGCTGGAAACCTAACAATTGAGTTGAAGTAATGGCATTTGCTATCAAAGACAGAGTAAAGGAAACGACCACTACCACGGGCACGGGCACTTATACGCTTGCTGGTGCTGTGACGGGGTTTGAGACTTTTGCGTCTGTTGGTGATGGCAACTTGACTTACTATTGTTGCACAGACGGCACTGACTTTGAAGTTGGCGTTGGCACATACACTGCATCTGGTACGACCTTGGCCCGTACCACGATTTTGCAGTCAAGCAACTCTGACGCGGCGGTGAACTGGGGAGCGGGAACTCGTACGGTATTCTGTACGCTTCCTGCCGAGAAGATGATCTTCAACGACAACGATGGTAATGTTCAGAACTTTGTAGAGCAAGACCCGCAGGCTTTGGCCTTTGCGATAGCATTAGGATAGGACGATGGCAAACTCATTCTTATCAGAGACAGATACGGCAGTAGGTACATCGGCGGCTACTATATACACCTGTCCTTCGGCAACAGAAACCACCATAATCGGGCTGTCGGTAGCAAACATAGTTACCTCGCAGATTTTGATTGATGTGATTCTTGACGCAAGCAGTCGCACATCGGGTGCTGAAGACAGTGTGTATTTGATTAAGGATGCACCAGTACCTGTGGGTGGTACGCTTGTTGTTGTCGGCGGCGACCAAAAGGTGGTCATGGAGCCGGGTGACGCACTAAAGGTTGTGTCAGACACAGCTTCTTCAGCCGATGTGGTGATGAGCCATCTTGATATAACGTAGGAGTAGCACATGCCATATCAGGGTAATCAACCAGCAGAGGCGTACAGCTCCGTAAGTTATCAAGATTTAACAGGTGGCACAGGCACTAGTTTCACGCTAGATTATGCCGCTGGCACAGCTCAAGACATTGAGGTATTTGTAAACAACGTGCGGCAAGAGCCGGGCGTGGCATATACTGTTGCTGGCACTTCACTGACAATGACGGGCAGCATCGTTGCGACAGACGACTTCTATGTTGTATTCCAAGGTAAAGCACAACAGACCGTAGTTCCTCCATCAAATAGCATCACAACGGCTATGATACAGAACGGCGCGGTCACTCAGGCTAAGTTAGATTCTGGAATCAGCTTTGGTGCGGGGTACTTCCAAGGTGACAATGGCACAACTGGTGACACTACAAATGGCCTTGGTGATATCATTCGGTCACATCAAAAGCAACTTGATACAAACGTAACGATTGCGGCAGATGTAAATGGTTTGTGCGCTGGTCCATTAACACTAGCAACTGGGGTGACAATCACAATCACATCTGGTGGGACATTGGTGATAGCATGAGTACCTTACGAGCAGATACAATTCAGAACACATCGGGCGGTGCAGTCACGCTGACTGACCAAGTTGCGGCAAAAGCACGTTGTAAATGGAATGGACAAGGAACAGTAACAATTAACGAATCTTTTAATGTTAGTTCATTAGACGATAATGCCACAGGCCAGTATGATGTAAATTACACAAATGCTTTTGACACTGGCAATTACACTTGCGTAACATCTGGTGCTGGCGGTTCAGGAACAAGTGGCCCTTATGATGCGGCTGACCAAGTAACTACTTATGTAAATATTAGATATTACGCTGGGGGATATTATGATGCCAACACTTGTAATATGGCAAACATTGGAGACCTAGCATGAGTACCATCCTAGTTGACAATCTCACAGGCAAGACCTCTGCTGGCGACATTACGGTGACGAGCGAGGGCGGTGCGGCTACTCAGTCCTTGCAACAGGGGCTGGCGAAGGCGTGGATTAACTTTAATGGCACTGGAACTATTGCGGCTCGTGACTCGCTGAACCACAGCACTTTAACAGACTCAGGCACGGGTAAGTATGACATCGCTTTTA
>Ga0222719_10000529_pt1 | contig 37785 bp, 31 predicted proteins | sample C33_34DmetaG_FD_165039 | JGI IMG/M metagenome (GOLD analysis project Ga0222719, IMG submission 165039) | Estuarine water microbial communities from San Francisco Bay, California, United States - C33_34D | ecosystem: Environmental > Aquatic > Marine > Unclassified | place: USA: California... | reverse complement strand
GCCAAAGATTCCGGCTTAGATGGTGTTGTTTGTTCAGCAAAAGAAATTTCATTAATAAAAAGCAAACTTGGGAAAAATTTTATTCTTGTTGTTCCCGGTATTAGACTGGAAAAAGATAATAAAAATGATCAAAAAAGAGTAATGAGTCCAAAAAAAGCTATTAATGCAGGAGCTGACTTATTAGTTATAGGCAGGCCAATAACTGATTCAAAAGATCCATTAAAAACTATTGATAATATTCTTGAAAATATAAAACAATGACAATAAAGATCAAAATATGTGGTTTATCGTCTCAAGAGCAAATAGAGATGGTTAGGGTTTCAGGAGCTGATATATGTGGTTTCATATTTGCGGATCCTAGCCCTAGAAGAATTGAACCAGAATATGCTGAGAGCAATTTTTTCTCTAAAGCAGCTTGTGATATTGAAAGAGTTGCGGTTTTTGTTGATGCTGATAGTAATTATATAGAACGCTGTATTTCCTCGGTAGATGCAAATCTAATTCAATTGCATGGTGATGAAACAATTGACAGATGTGTAGAAATAAAAAACTCTTTTGGGCTGCCAATCATTAAAGCTTTTGGAATATCAAGTGAATTAGATTTGGTCTCATCTGAAAGATATTCTGATGTAGTAGATTATTTCCTCTTTGATGCAAAACCTGATATTGGTCTAGATAAACAAAGAGGCGGGCTTAACAAAACATTCGACTGGTCAATTTTAGAAAATTGGAAGGGTGGAGATTATTATTTATCAGGTGGATTAAATGAGGATAATATAGATGATGCAATTAATTTTTCTAGCGCATCTGTAATTGATGTTTCTTCAGGTGTTGAAAATGAACCAGGATTAAAGGACAAAGAAAAAATTAAGAATTTTGTTAAATTAACCAGAATGGCTTATGAAAGAAAAAATGACTAAAAATACTTATAAAGATAAACCAGATATTTCAGGGAATTTTGGTGACTTTGGAGGACGTTATGTAGCGGAAACCCTTATGCCTTTAATATTAGATCTTGAAAAGGCTTACGATGATGCAAAAAATGATACCTCATTTATTGAAGAGAGAGAAAGTTTTGCAAAGGATTATATTGGAAGAGAAAGCCCTTTGTATTTTGCTGAAAGACTTACAGATTATGCTAGTGGTGCAAAAATTTATTTTAAACGTGACGAGTTAAACCATACAGGAAGTCATAAAATAAATAACTGCCTTGGTCAGATACTTTTAGCAAAAAAGATGGGTAAAACTCGTATAATTGCTGAAACAGGAGCTGGTCAACACGGAGTCGCAGTGGCAACAGTTTGCGCAAGATTTGGATTACCATGTGTCATTTATATGGGTAAAACTGATATTGAAAGGCAAAAACCAAATGTTTTTAAAATAAAATTATTGGGAGGTGAAGTTGTTCCTGTATCCTCAGGTAATGGTACTCTCAAGGATGCTATGAATGAGGCATTAAGAGACTGGGTTTCTAATGTAGATGATACTTTTTATATTATTGGAACGGCTGCTGGCCCTCATCCTTATCCTCAATTAGTTAGAGATTTTCAATCTGTAATTGGAGAAGAAGCAAAAAAACAAATTAACATTAAAGAAGGACGAAACCCAGATTTTTTAGTTGCTTGTGTAGGTGGAGGTTCAAATGCATTAGGCTTATTTTATCCTTTCCTTGATGACGATGTTAAGATGTATGGTGTAGAGGCTGCAGGTAGAGGACTTGAAACTGATGAACACGCTGCATCTTTATCAAAGGGAAAACCTGGTGTTCTTCATGGTAATAAAACTTATTTACTTCAAAATAATGATGGTCAAATTACTGAAGGGCATTCAATTTCAGCAGGGCTAGACTATCCAGGAATAGGACCTGAACATTCATGGCTTAAAGATATAAAGAGAGTAGAGTATGTTTCTGCAACTGATGATGAAGCATTGGATGCTTTTCAGATATGTTCTAAGCTAGAAGGAATTATTCCTGCCCTTGAGCCCTCACATGCTCTATCATTTACTTTAAAATTAGCAAAAGAACATCCTAAGGATAAAATAATAATTATGAATATGTGCGGTAGAGGCGACAAGGACGTATTCGCTATTGCTGATCTTTTAGGGATAGATATTTAATGCCTTCACGTATATCAAAAGTTTTTAAAAATCTCAGATTAAATAAACGTTCTGCATTTATACCTTATATTACTGCTGGCGATCCTGATATAGAGCTCTCTCAGATGATACTAGAATCTCTTCCTTTAGGAGGAGCAGATATTATTGAAATTGGTATGCCATTCTCTGATCCAATGGCAGACGGTCCTTCGATACAAGAGTCTTCATTGCGTTCTTTAAATAATGGTCATGACATGATTAAAACATTCATGATGATAGAGAGATTCAGAATTAAAGATAAAGAAACACCAATTGTTTTAATGGGTTATTTTAATCCAATTCTCCAATTTGGTATAAAATCATTTATAAATAGGTGTGAAGAAGTTGGTGTTGATGGTTTAATCGTAGTGGATCTTCCAATTGAGCATAGTGATGAAATATGTATTCCAGCTCAAAAATCTGGAATAGATTTTATAAATTTTATAACCCCTACTACAAACAAAGAGAGATTAAGGCAGATATTGGATGTAAGCTCAGGTTTTCTTTACTTTGTTTCTATTGCCGGAATAACAGGAACAAAAGCACCTAATAATAAAATTATTGAAGAATTAATAAAAAATGTAAAACAAAATACTGATTTACCTATTGGAGTAGGATTTGGTATCAAAAGCTCCTCCCAAGTTGAAGAGATTTCTAATTTCTCAGATGCTATTGTCGTTGGATCAGCGATAGTGAACGAAATTGATTCCTTGAAAATTAAGAATTTTGATAATGATTTGATAGTTAAAAATATGATAGATTTTCTTTTAGAGTTATCAAATCCTCTAAAAGGTTAGGGAGTCAAAAGTGAATTGGTTTAAAAATATTGTTCCACCCGGAATTAAAAAGATTTTTAAAAAAAGAGACGTGCCCGATAATCTTTGGTTAAAGTGCACTGCCTGCGACTCAATGATTTTTCATACTGATGCTGAAGAGAGCCTGTTTGTATGCCCCGAATGTGACTATCATTTAAAAGTATCAGCTGAAATAAGATTTTCTCAATTATTTGATGAGGGATCAATTTCATATATTGACTGTCCTGATGTACCAACAGATCCATTAAAATTCCGAGATCAAAAAAAATATATTGATCGTATTAAAGATGCGAGAGCTAAAACTGGAAAAAAGGATTCAATTTTAATTGGTTCTGGTACTATCAATTCATCGAAAGTTGTGATGGCCGTTCATGACTTTTCTTTTATGGGAGGCTCTCTTGGAATGGCTGCAGGGGAAAGCATCATTTTAGGAATTGAAACTGCACTTAATAAAAAATGTCCTTTTATTTTGTGTGCATCATCTGGTGGCGCAAGAATGCAAGAAGGAATTCTTTCTTTGATGCAAATGCCTAGAACTACAGTAATGCTCCAATCACTTAGAGAGGAAAGATTACCTTATATTGTTGTATTAACCAACCCCACTACTGGAGGAGTTACCGCATCCTATGCTATGCTGGGTGATATTCATATTGCTGAACCAAAAGCTTTAATTGGATTTGCTGGGCCAAGGGTGATTGGTAATACAATTAATGAGAGTTTACCTGAAGGTTTTCAGAAGTCTGAATATCTTTTGGAGCATGGAATGGTCGATATGGTTGTTCATAGGAAGGATTTAAAATCAACTATTTCAAAAATAATTAATATATTGATAAATGAAAAAACTTAATTAAAGTTTCTCTAAAAATGATTATTGAAGATTATTTTTATGAAAAATTTATAAAGAACCCTGAAAAAGGGACAGATAGAATTTTTAATTTTCTCTCAAAGATTAATCACCCTCAAAAAAAATTAAAAAATATTATTCATGTTGCAGGAACAAATGGTAAAGGCTCAACAATTGAGTTTTTAAGATCTTGTTTAACTTTTAATCAATTAACATCAAATATTTTTACCTCTCCTCATTTATTAAAAATTAATGAGAGGTTTATTATTAACGATAAAATAATTGATGATAATTTATTATCTTTAGTTATAGAAAATTGTTCCCATTTCTGTTCTGATCAAGAATTATCCTTCTTTGAATTTATTACTGCATGTGCTTTTGAGCTATTTTCCAAAAATATTTCCGATTTTAATATTATTGAGGTTGGGATTGGTGGATTACATGATCCTACAAATATCATATCTGAGAAAGAGCTAAGCATTATTACAACAATATCCTATGATCATGAGGACCTTCTTGGAGGTGACTTAGGGATGATTGCAAAGGAAAAGTTAGGGATTATTCCTAATAATGGTTTTGTAATTTTTGGACCTCAATGCAACTCTTTGAAAAAAATTATTCATGAAAATTTAGCTGAAAAAAATGCTGAAGGATTTTTTTATGGAAAGGATTGGTTTGTTGAGAAAAATAATGACTTGATAATTTACAAAGATCAGTTTGGCGGATTAGAATTTAATTCATTGGGGCTAAATGGTGATTATCAGATCTATAATGCAGGCCTATGTATTGCAGCACTTAGATTATTAAAACAGAAAAATAAAATTAGTGTTAATGATGAGAATATTATTAATGGTTTAAAAAATGCTCAATTACAAGGAAGGCTAACTGAATTAACTGGAAATACTAAAAGTTGGATTAGTAAGAGTTCTGAAATTTTGATTGATGGGTGTCATAACCCCTCTGCTGCAAAAGTTATTGGCAATGAGATGGTTAAAAAAAATAATAAAGACAGTAAGGATTTATTAATTATTTTAGGGATTAAAAAGAATAAAAATTTAGATGATTTTATAATAAACTTTAACGAAATAGCTAAAGAAATAATAATTGTCCCGATTGAAGGAAACGTTTCTTCTTCTCTTTTAGATTTAAGAAAGAAAAATTTATTTAAGAATACTATCTTAAAAGAAGCATCGTCTCTTAAAGAGGCAATAATGACTTATTCAAAGTATGAAAATTCTAGAATATTAATCTGTGGTTCTTTATATTTAGTGTCTGAGGCTTTAAGAATTGATTAGCTGTTTTCTTTTATCCAATCTTTTAGCTCTTGCCTTGGTAATGCTCCAACCTTTGTATCCTTTAACTCTCCATTTGAGAATAACATAAGCGTTGGAATACTTCTGACCCCATAGTTTGTTGGTGTTCTGGGATTCTCGTCAATATTTACTTTTGCTATAGTTATTTTAAAATCAGAATCTGAAGCTAGTTCCTCAAGAATAGGGCCTACCTGCTTGCATGGACCACACCATTCTGCCCAAAAATCAACTAGACATAATCCTTCATTTTCAATGATAGTATTTTGAAATTCTTCATCTGTAACATTTATTAAACTCATTATAATCTCCAAGAATCAATATCATTAAGCTAAGAAAGTCCCTTCATTCATGCAAGTATTTTTTATTTTAATTGTTCATTTAGATCTAATAGATATTCTTTGTATCCATTCAAACAATCTATATCTAATTCAGAATTCTCTTCTAAATTATCTTCCATTTCACATTTTCTAATATTTTCAAGCGCGGTAGGAATGGTAATCCATGTTTTTCCTGAATCATAATTTTTCATTGGCCTTTGATCGGGTCCAATACTTTTCCATCTTTCTTTTATAAACTCTTCAATAATCTTATAAGCATTATCATCAAGAACTTCAGGTGCATTATCAAAAATAATTCTTTTTGCTATTCTTTTTGATCTAGCATCCTTAAATTTTATTTGTACTTTTTCATCCCAAGTTTCAGCCTTATGAAAAGAATCCCATGATCCTAAGTCTTCTCTCGGTGGAAAACCGAATCTTGTTTTCTCTAGATATTTTTCATCTTTTTCAGGCCAAATCTGTAGATTTGATAAATACTCACTTATTAAATTTTTAATTTCTAATAAATCTGAATTTTCAGGTAAATTATATTTTATTGGTAAATTAAACCAACTAGCATCTAGAATAATTCCTCCAGTTTTTATGTACGATGAATGTAGCCAGTCAGGTAAGGTCTTAGATTTACCAGAACCAACTTTTATTATTTGATTTTTATGCTTTTCCTGAAATCCACCATCTTTTTCATACTTTTCAAGATCTATTGAAAAATAATTATTTCTGTCTCTCTCATATACTGGCAACATAGGAAACATTTGTTTTTTATCTTGGTAATATCTTACCCAAACTGCTTTTTTGCTAAAAATATCTTCTCTTGCGAATTTACTGAACATTCTAGTTCTAAAGTTCCAAAAATCAGGAGCTTCTGATTTAATTTTCTGTAATAATCTTGATGTTGCAATAATATCACTTTCAGCTACATGCCATGTTAATTCTTCATCATCTGTAAAATTTTCTTTATAAACATTTTCAAGTTTATGACTATTATAAATACCTTTTTTACCTCTTCTTTCACCCTCTATCATGGGTATTTTAATAACTTCAGGATAAAGTATTGATGCAATGGATATAAATGGCATTGCATCACAAACAATCTTATCTTTATAAAGATAGGGACTTCTTCCGGTGTTAAAAAGGCTTTCTTCGAGAACACCTTTGTCATAACTATAATTATATGCCCATATAATATCATAGCTAAGCAGATCATCGAGGATAGACGGCATAATTTCATAAAGTGATGGATGGTTCTCTTTTGTTTTTTTCCAATTTGTATTTGTTTTATAAAGGGCTATAGGACCAGGTAACTCATAATGGGGTAATCTCATATTATATGTGTTACAAATACTTTCATTATCATTATCAATGATTGCTATTTGATGTGGATATCTAAATCCGTCATTTAAACCATTTGCCTCCCAATCAAAGACACATTCTTTTTCATCCATTTTTTTTACTCTCTAGGATTTTTAATCTTGCTTCCCAACCTTTGATATTTGTTAGTTCTATTGATTTTTTTCCACTAATATCTCTAAATTTAACTTCTAAAGTATTATTTTCGTAAAGTTCTTTTATTTTTTCTGGCCATTCCACTAAAAGGCAGCCTCTTTGTAAAATATCTTCTATACCCAAGACATCTAATTCATTTCTATTTTTTATACGGTATAAGTCAGCATGGCCTAAAATAAAATTTTTACATTTATACACTTGGATTAGTGTAAATGTCGGAGAAGGAATTTCTATTTCTTTAAATTTTTCTTCGAGTAGATTTGAGATTATGGACCGAGCTAAAAAAGTTTTTCCTGATCCCATTTCTCCCTCTAAAAGAATAATATCACCTTCTTTAATTAACTCTGATAAGATCGTACCAAAGTCATTAGTTATTTTTTCATTATCAAGGTTTACTATTAATTCAGACATTTTTTTTACTAACATTTATATAGAAAACATATTAAAACAATAAGAGTATTATAATCTTTTTTGATGATTCTAAAATGAACGATAAAAAAATAGTCATTATTGGTGGAGGGCAAGCATCTTGCCAGGTTGCAACTTCTTTAAGGCAAAAAAAGTTTACTGGCGACATTAGTATTTTGTCTTCAGAGTCATACCTTCCGTATCAAAGACCTCCATTATCAAAAAAATATTTATCAGGAGAGCTTGCTGCTGAGAGATTGTATTTAAAGCCAGAAAAATTTTATGAAGAACAAAATATTGAAATAATTTTGGACTCATATGTTGAAGAAATAGACAGAAAGAAATCACAATTAACATTTTCAAAAGATAAAGGTCATAAAAATATTCAGTATGATAATCTTGTAATTGCAACTGGAACAGAAGCAAGGCTTATGCCTGTAGAGAAAACTAATTTACAAGGCATCCATTACCTGAGATCTATTGATGATGTAGAAATGATTAAATCCTCATTAAAGGGCTCAAAAAATTTGGTGATTATTGGTGGAGGTTATATAGGGCTTGAAGTAGCAGCTGTTGCAAATACTTTAGGTTTAAATGTTACAGTAGTGGAAATGGCCTCAAGAATTTTAGAAAGAGTTACTAGTCCAACTATTTCATCATTTTATAATTCCTTTCATGAATCTAGGGGAGTAAAAATATTAACTAATACTTTGGTGCAAGGTATAAATGGAGATAATCGAGTTTCTTCTGTAGAAACTTCTTCAGGAAGTATTGAAGCTGATATAGTTATAGTTGGAATAGGTGTTTTACCTTGCCAGTCTTTAGCAGAAGATGCCGGTGTCAAAGTAGATAATGGTATTATTGTTGATGAGTTTTGTAAAACATCTGATGATTATATTTTTTCTGCTGGAGATTGTACTCTTCACCCAAGTCATTTTTATAATAAAAATATTCGACTAGAGTCTGTGCATAATGCTATAGAGCAAGGAAAAACAGTCGCATCATCAATTGTTGGTGAAAAAGTAGCATATAATCAAATACCTTGGTTTTGGTCAGATCAATATGAGCTAAAACTTCAAATTGCTGGCCTGAATGGCGATTATGATGAGCATGTAATTAGAGGAAATTTAGATGAAAATAGCTTTTCAGTATTTTATTTTAAATCCGGATTTATGATTGCTTCTGATTGTATAAATTCAGCACAAGAACATATGATGTCTAGAAAGTTTATTGCAGAAAAAACAAAAATTGATTTTCATAGGTTGCAAAATAAAGAAATTTCAATAAAAGAAGTTATATCTTAAAAAATTGGAGACTCATTTTGGTTAAAATAACTTATGTAGAAAGTAACGGTACTGAACATATCGTAGATGTCGAAGAAGGTTTATCAATTATGGAAGGCGCGGTAACAAATTCCATTCCAGGTATTGATGCTGACTGCGGAGGTGGCTGTGCTTGCGCAACATGCATGGTTTTTATTGATATTGAATGGAAAGAAAAAATGAATTCTATGAGCGAGGAAGAAGAATCAATGATTGATTTCCATGAACATAAAAATGATGATTCAAGGCTTTCATGTCAAATCCCTGTTACAGCAGATATGGATGGTATGATTTTAAAATTACCTGAGTCTCAACAGTAACTTTTAATTAATATCGATAGTGATCAGGTTTAAATGGTCCGTGAGGACTTAACCCTAAGTAGTCACTCTGGTCATCTGTAAGTTTAGTTAATTTTACACCTAGTTTTTCTAAATGAAGAGAGGCAACCTTTTCATCTAAATTCTTTGGTAGTACATAAACTTTTTTCTCATAATTTTTGTTATTATTCCATAACTCAATTTGAGCTAAAACTTGATTTGAAAATGATGCACTCATCACAAAGCTAGGATGACCAGTAGCACAGCCTAAATTTACTAATCGCCCTTCAGCTAATAGAATAATTTTTTTACCATCTGGAAATTCAACTTCATCAACTTGAGGTTTAACATTGTGCCATTTAAGATTTTTTAAGGCATTAACTTGTATTTCGCTATCAAAATGTCCAATGTTACATACAATAGCTCTATCTTTCATTTCTCTCATATGATCAATTGTTATTATATCTTTATTACCGGTTGCTGTAACAAAAACGTCAGCTTTTGAAGCCATCTCATCCATTGTTGTTACTTCATAACCCTCCATACTTGCCTGAAGTGCACATATTGGATCGATTTCTGTTACTGTTACTCGAGCCCCTTGCGACCTTAAAGATTCTGCTGACCCTTTACCAACATCTCCATACCCACATACAACAACACTTTTTCCTGCAAGCATAACGTCTGTAGCTCTTTTTATTCCATCAACCAAACTTTCTCTTGTTCCATAAAGATTATCAAACTTTGATTTTGTTACTGAGTCGTTAACATTTATAGCTGGTACACCCAATGTTCCATCTTTTTCCATTTCATATAGTCTTAAAACACCTGTTGTAGTTTCTTCAGATAAGCCAACTATATTTTCTAATAATTCTGGATATTTCTTGTGGATTAGCTGAGTTAAATCTCCGCCATCATCAAGAATCATATTTGGTTTCCATCCATCAGGACCCTTAATGGTTTGTTCCAAGCACCAATCGTATTCTTCTTCAGTTTCTCCCTGCCAAGCAAATACTGGAATATTGCTTGCTGCCATTGCTGCGGCCGCATGATCTTGTGTTGAAAATATATTGCACGATGACCATCTTATTGTGGCTCCTAATTCAATAAGAGTTTCAATTAGAACAGCAGTTTGTACTGTCATATGAAGGCATCCAACAATATTTGCACCTTTTAAAGGAAGTATATCTTTGTATTCCTCTCTTAAAGCCATTAGGCCTGGCATTTCTGTTTCTGCAATTGATATTTCTTTTCTTCCAAAATTCGCTAAATTAATATCTGCAACTTTGTAATCAGAAAAACTCATAATTCTATATCTCCAAATTTTATTTAATAACTATATATATTGAAAACTATAATTTTACATCTAAATTAAATATATCAATTAATGTTTATTATACTAAGAGTTGTTATCATTTTCTGATAAAATTTCACTAGCTATCGAAATATATTTTTGAGCAGAACTCTTTCCTTCTTGAATAACCTCTAAAATATTTTTATTATCTCTTGATTGTCCAATTTTTACGAGCATTGGAAGATTTACTCCTGATATTATCTCTACAATTCCTGGTTCTAAAAAATTTAAAGCTAAATTTGAGGGTGCACCCCCGAACATATCAGTTAAAATAATAACACCATTTCCTTGATTTAACTCTTTAATAGTTTTTTGAATATTATTTTTATGAATATCAATATCATCATCAGGGGTAATACAGAAAATCGCAACATTAGTTTGAGCGCCAATTATGTGCTCCATTGCTGATTTAAGTTCTAGAGCAAGATTTCCATTAGTTATAATTATTAAACCTATCATTAATAAAAGCCTTTTATTGTATTATTGATAAAATCATTTTTGCAAAGGAAGCATGATTGTAAATGTTGCCCCACCTTCTACCCTATTAGTAGCAATAATTGTTCCATTTAGTGATTTTATTATTTGTTTGCATATTGAGAGCCCTAAACCTGAATTATTTCCAAAGCTTTTTTCTTCAGGGCGATATGTATAAAATCTCTCAAAAATTCTTCCAAGGTTTTCTTTAGGTATTCCAGGTCCCTGATCTTTAACCTCAATGATTGCTTCTTTTTTTGTTGTCCATGCATTAATTTCAATTGAAGACCCTGGTTTAGAAAATGATAATGCATTGTCAACTAGATTATAAAAAACCTGTGCTATACGATCACCGATTCCAAGGACATTGATTTCTTTTTTTGGAATATTAAGCCTTACAGCTATATTAAATTTTTTTGAAATATTTGTCTTTGTTACCTCTACAACAGATTCTAGCACGTCTCTAATATCTATTTTTTCAAATTCCCCTTTAGCAAGTTCTACTTCCAATCTTGATGATGATGCAATATCTGAAATTAATCTATCAAGTCTTTTTAAATCCTTAATAGCAATTTTTGTCAGTTGTTTTCTTTCCTCTTCTTCATTGGATATCTGTAGGGTTTCTATTGCGCTTTGGAGAGACGTTAATGGGTTTTTAAGTTCATGAGCAACATCAGCAGCAAACGCCTCAACAGATTTAACTCTCTCTTGAAGGGCACCGGTCATTCTCCTAACAGATTTTGCTAATCCACCTATTTCATCTTTTCTATTATCCATCGATGGTATTTCACCAACTCCAGCATCAGAAACACCTTCTGCTGCTTTTGCAAGTCTATTTAAAGGTCTTGCTATTGTTCCAGACAGAGATATTGATAAAAAAAGACTTACTGATAAAGCGATAAGAAAAGCTCTCAGAAATCTTTGTCTTTCTTCTTCTATTATTCTGCCAATATCACCTTCATTTGTAGATAATAATAGCACTTCTTTTTTAAGATTATTTCTTTCAAGAGGTATACTTACATGGACAGTTATACCACCATTTTTTAACTTATATTCTCTTGCAGTTGTAGACCCTGAAAATGATTTTTTTATATCGTCAATTGAATAACCTTCTTTTGGAATAATAGGAGCATCTCTATCAAATAAAGCCTGAAAGTTCTTTATGAGGTCAGAAAAAAAACCTACTCTATTATTTTCATTTAATACTTCCTCTTCGAAGTCTCTAGAATCAAAAATTTCTTGAAGATTTTCATTAAATATTTGAGTTCTCGCAATTTTTGTTGAAGTCCAATTCTGCGTTAAAAATAGATTATCAATATTATTTACCTCTTGATTTATTGACTGTGCATTAAGAGTGAATGAGAAAGCAATAAGGTTGGCTTGCAATATTAAGGCTTCTTTTCTAGCTTCTATTAAATTATTTTGTGACTTATCGACGAATAAAAAGCCTGTACCAAGAAAAATTAGCCCAATTAAATTTATTGCAATAATTCTAGCGCCAAGCGATTTTATTTTAAGAAAATTGAACATTATTCTTTAATATATCGATACCCAACGCCATAGAGTGTTTCAATGGATTTAAAGTCTTTATCGACATCTTTGAATTTCTTTCTTAATCTTTTTATATGACTATCTATTGTTCTGTCATCGACATAGATATTATCATCGTACGCAGATGACATTAGTTGATCTCTGCTTTTAACATGCCCAGGTCTAGAGGCTAGACATTCTAACAAAAGAAACTCAGTAACGGTAAGCCTTAAAGGAGTTTCCCCCCAAAAACACTCATATCTATCCATGTTAAGTGATAATTTACCCCTCTTTAAAACATCTTTATTGTTGTTTTCTTTGGAATTATTTGCATGTGATCTTCTTAGGATTGTCTTGACTCTCTCAAGAAGTAATTTCTGTGAGAATGGCTTCGTTATATAATCATCGGCACCCATTTTAAGTCCAAGTAATTGATCTATTTCCTCATCTTTTGATGTAAGAAAGATTACCGGAAGTTTTGAAGTTTGTCTTAGCTCTTGAAGCACTTCAAGACCATCCAATCTAGGCATCTTGATATCTAAAATTGCAATATCATAATCCTCCTCCTGTAATGATGTTAGCCCTGATAAACCATCAGAAAAAGTTTTTATATTATAGCCTTCTGACTTTAATGTAAGGCTAAGTGATGCAAGTATATTTTGATCATCATCTATTAAACAAATATTAGTCATTTTTCCCCTTTTTTAGGTTAACTAATTAACTTATTTAAACTATATAATACCTTGAATTACTTGTTGACAATATTCTGATATAAGTGTGAATTAATTTTTTGATATTAAGAGGTAAATTGTGAAAGAACTAGGCGAAAATTTTTCAACATCTGGCCCCGAAACTCACGGATTTTCATCACTAGACAATGTTTTTTGGAATTTAAACCAGGAAGAGATATATAAAATTATTCTTGATAGGGGCGAAGGAAAGATCTCGAAAGACGGAGCAATGGTTGTAAAAACCGGTATTCACACCGGTAGATCTGCTAAAGATAAATTTGTTGTAAAAGAATCAAAGAATAAAGACTCAATATGGTGGGATAATGCCAAGGAGATGTCTGAAGAAAATTTTGATCTTCTTTATAACGATATGATTAAATTTTCAGAGAATAAGGATTTATTTGTCCAGGATCTTTTTGGTGGAGCAGATCTCGAGTATAGATTACCGACAAGAGTTTATACAGAATATGCATGGCACTCACTTTTTATTCAAAATCTTCTTATCACAGTTAAAGACGAAGAAAAAAGTAAATTTAATCCAGAGTTTGTAATCATAGATATACCAAGTTTCAAAGCAAACCCTGAAAGACATGGCTCAAGGTCCGAAACAATTATTGCTGTGAATTTTGAGAAAAAAATTGTTCTTATTGCAGGTACTTCTTATGCAGGCGAAATTAAAAAATCAGTCTTTACTATGTTAAATTTTCTCTTACCCCAGAAAAATGTCATGCCAATGCATTGTTCAGTTAATGTTGGCTCAGATGATGATTCAGCTATTTTCTTTGGCTTATCAGGTACAGGTAAGACAACACTTTCCGCTGATCCAAACAGAACATTAATTGGTGATGATGAACATGGGTGGTCAGAAAATGGTGTTTTTAATTTCGAGGGTGGCTGTTATGCTAAAATGATTAGATTGTCGAAAGAAGCTGAGCCAGAAATTTATGAAACTACAAGAAAAACAGGAACAATTCTGGAAAATGTTGTTATGGATGATGAGACGGGTGAACTAGATTTAGATGATGATACGTTGGCAGAAAATACTCGAGGTGCATATCCGCTATCATTTATACCTAATTCAAGCGAGACCGGAAGGGGTCCTATTCCTAAAAATATAATTCTTTTAACTTGTGATGCATTTGGTGTATTACCTCCAATCGCAAGGTTATCAGCCTCTCAAACAATGTATCATTTTCTGTCAGGTTATACTGCAAAAGTTGCGGGTACTGAAAAAGGAGTTGATGAGCCTGAAGCAACTTTCTCAGCCTGTTTTGGAGCTCCTTTTATGCCAAGACACCCATCCGAATATGGTAACCTATTAAAAGACCTTATTCATAAATATAAAGTAAACTGTTGGTTGGTAAATACTGGTTGGTCAGGAGGTCCAGTTGGAGAAGGTAATAGGATGCCTATTAAAGATACAAGAGCCTTACTTTCGGCCGCTTTAGATGGCACTTTAGATGAAGCAGAAATGCGGGTGGATAATTTTTTTGGATTTGAGGTACCATTATCTGTAAAAAATGTTGATGAAAATATATTAGTTCCAAGAAATACATGGAGTGATAAGGAGAGTTACGACCTTCAGGCTAAAAAGCTTGTTGAAATGTTTTCAGAAAATTTTACAATTTACGAGTCGCATGTAGACTCAGATATTATAGAAGCCGCTCCAAAAATTTCATAAATTAATTTAGTGAGCTTGTTCCCAATTCTTTCCTGATGCAGCCTCAACCTTTAAATCAACTGATAGATTTATAACAGGTTTGTGTGCTTCAGACATTTCTCTGGTTACTATAGACATGGTTTCTTCTATTTCATTATCTTTTGTTTCAAAAATAAGCTCATCATGAACCTGCATAATCATTTTTGTTTCAAGATTTTCTTTTTCAAAATATTTTGGGATTTTTATCATAGCTCTTTTAATAATATCAGCTGCTGTGCCTTGAATGGGAGCATTAATTGCAGCCCTTTCCATAAAAGCTTTACCTCCAGGCCCTCTATTTATTGATTCATCTATGAAACATTTTCTTCCAAAAAGAGTTTTTACAAAGCCATTATCTCTTGCAAATTCTTTTGTGGTTTCCATATAATCTCTAATTGATGGAAACTTTTCAAAATAAGAACGAATATAGTCAGAAGCTTCAGATCTTGAAATGTCTAGTTGATTTGATAGGCCAAATGCAGAAATTCCATAAATTATACCAAAATTTATTGCTTTAGCTTTTCTTCTAATATCCTGATTCATGTCTTTTAAAGGAATTCCAAATACTTCGGATGCAGTTAAAGAATGGATATCAATATCATTCTTAAATGCATCTTTAAGATTATTATCATCAGATATATGAGCAATAATTCTCAATTCAATTTGGCTATAATCAGCACTAATCAAAGAGGAACCTGGCTCAGCTATAAATGCACTTCTTATCATTCTGCCTTCATCATTTTTTATTGGTATATTTTGAAGGTTAGGGTCGGATGAAGATAGTCTTCCTGTTGATGTAGAAGACATGGAGTATGATGTATGAATTCTTTTTGTTTTTTTATTAACATAAGTAGGAAGAGCATCGGTATAAGTAGACTTTAATTTCGATAGACCCCTCCATTCAAGAAGAAGTTTAGGGAGAGTATTCCCTGATGATGCCAGGAAATTTAATGTTTCAGCATCTGTAGACCAAGCGCCTGAAGGTGTTTTTTTTCCGCCTTTAATTTTCAATTTATCAAATAAAATTTCACCAATTTGCTTAGGAGAACCAAGGTTAAACTCACTTCCTACTATTTCGAAACACTTACTTTCAATGTTTAAAATTTCTTTTTGAAATTTTAATGATAACTCTTTTAAGATTTCTTCATCAATACAAACACCATTTTTTTCTATATCCATTATTACTTTGGCAAGAGGTCTTTCAATAGTTTCATAAACTGATGAGACTTTTTCTTCTAGAAGTTTTGGTTTTAAAATTTTCCATAGTCTAAAAGTAATATCAGCATCTTCAGCAGCATATATTGAGGCTTTATCAATATCGATTTCGTTAAAACTTTTTTGATTTTTTCCCGAACCAACAATCTCTTTATATGAAATTGCAGAGTGTTCTAAATATTTTTTTGCTAAAAAATCTAGATTATGTCTCGATGCTCCAGATCCTAAGGAATATGAAATTAACATTGTATCATCGTATGAATTAACTTTTATATTATATTTATCAAGGACCAGTGCATCATATTTTTTATTATGAAAAATCTTTAGAATACTTGAATCCGTATTTACTGATTTTAAAAATTCAATAGCATCATCAAAATTAATTTGTGTATCAGCATTGTCATGCATAAGGGGTATATAGCAAGCTTCATTTACGTCTATTGCAAGAGAAAAGCCTATAAGGCTTGCTTCTACTGCATTGAGAGAATCTGTCTCTGTGTCAATTGCAACATAGCCTTTTTCAATTATTCTTTTTTTCCAATTTTCTAATTCATCCTTATTTAAAATTGTCGAGTATTTTTCTAATTCAAAATTATTAAAATCTTTTTCGTTTTTTACTTCATTTTTAATTACTTGTTTTTCATTAAATTCTAAATTTAATTCTTCGGTTTTGATTTCATCTAAATTTAAGTTAAATTCTCTAGCCTTTTTCTCAGTTAATGTTTTAAATTCCATTCCTTTTAAAAAGGAAATTAATTTTTCAGGATTAATGGATTGGATTTTAATATTTTTAATAGGAATAGGTAACTCGACATCTTCTTTTAAGGTAACTAATTTTCTACTGAGACGAGCCTGATCAGCAAACTCTATTATACTTTCACGTCTTTTATTTTGTTTAATATTGGAGGCTTTCTCTAGCAGGTTGTCTAAATTATCATATTCATTAATCAGTAATGATGCAGTTTTAATACCAATACCTGGAACTCCAGGGATATTATCTACTGAATCTCCTGCTAATGACTGGACATCAATCACTCTATCTGGTTCTACGCCAAATTTTTCTATTACTTCGTTTTTTTTGATTAAACGATTCTTCATTGTATCAAGCATTGACACATCTTCTTTTACAAGCTGCATTAAATCTTTATCAGATGAAACAATTGTAACTTTCATTTGTTCATCAACTGCCGCTTTTGCATAGCTTGCAATTAAATCATCAGCCTCATAACCAAGCATCTCGACGTGGGTAACATTAAAAGCATCAGTTGCTTTTCTTATAACAGGAAATTGAGGTATTAAATCCTCGGGGGGACTAGATCTATTAGCCTTATATTTAGGATAGATATCATTTCTAAAAGTCTTTCCTGAAGCATCAAAAATAACCAATAAATGAGTTAAATTATTTTTCTCTCTTTCCTCTTTTATTAACTTATCAAGCATATTGCAAAAACCAGAAATTGCACCGACTGGGAATCCATCTGATTTACGTGTTAATGGTGGTAGAGCATGATAGGCTCTGAATATATATGTTGAACCATCTACTAAATATATATGTTTTTTTTTATCGTTCATATCTTTTCAATTTATAGTATTATAATTTAACTAATTATCTGATTTAATCAGTATACCTTACGATAAAAATATAAAGAGAGATATGAAAAATAGTAATCTTCCAGATAATGCAATTGAAATTAGCGATTTAACTAAAATCTATAAAAATAATAAAGAAAAAGACCTCATTGCGCTTAATTCTATAAACTTAGAGATACCAAGGGGGTCTATGTTTGGACTCCTTGGTCCCAACGGAGCAGGTAAATCAACTTTTATAAATATACTAGCTGGATTAACACTTAAGACTTCAGGGAAGGCAGTAGTATGGGGTTTTGATTTGGATAAAAACCCCCGATCAGTTAGGGCTTCTTTAGGAGTAGTTCCGCAAGAAATTTATGTTGATCCTTTCTTTTCACCAAAAGAAACTTTGCACCAACAAGCAGGAATGTATGGAGTGCTCCCAAAAGATAGAAATGTAGATTTTTTATTAGAAACACTAGACCTTGAGGATAAGGCTGATGCTTATACTAGAACCTTATCCGGCGGAATGAAACGGAGGCTTCTTGTTGCCAAATCGATGGTTCATAGGCCCCCAATTTTGATTTTAGATGAGCCAACAGCAGGTGTTGATATTGAGCTCCGTCAACAATTGTGGGCTTATATAAGAAAACTTAATGAATATGGAACAACAATTATTTTAACAACTCACTATCTCGAAGAAGCTGAAGAGTTGTGTGATACTATTGCAATTGTTAATCACGGTGAAATAATAAGGTGCGCACCAACAAAAGAAATTTTAAGTGATGCAGACTCTAAAAATATAACTTTAGTTTTATCAAAAGAATATAATGATAAATCTATAATTAAAAAAATTGGTGGTGTTGTTGATAAAGATGGAAATATTTCTATTAATTATAACCCCAAACAGGAAACCTCAAGAGATATACTTAAGAAGGCGGAGGAGGCTGGTTTAGAGGTAAATGATTTTTCTGTTACAGGTGCTTCTCTAGAAACAGTTTTTCTATCAATGACTTCCAAAAAATAAAAAAGCGCGATTTAAAAAACCGCGCTTAATTAATTTTTAAAATCCTAAATATTTAGAATCGAGCACCAAATGTAACACCATACATTCTTGGCTCCATATAAAAGTCATTTCTAAATTGACCAGAGGATGGATCAGCAAAATATGCCCCTGTTTGGTTATCATCATCTGCAAGATTTTGTCCCCAAATTTTAAAATACATTCCAGAGTTTGTTGGCTGTATTATTACCTGAGCATTAATAACATCCCATGAGTCAATTGAATCTCTTCCAGTATTATAAAGTCGAGTCCACATTGAATCTTGCCAATAGTAATCTAAACGAGAAATAACTTGTAGATTTGAATCTGTAAAATCTGCGGTATATTCAATTCCAATATGAGCAGTTGCACTAGGTGCATTTGTTAATTCATTACCACTTAGATCATACTCTACTTCATAAAAACCACCTAATCCTGCGGCAGTCAATTTATTTACCATTGTAGTACAGTTACCTAGTGTAGGTAGAGCACCCATACCAAATATTTGTACTAATGGATCAACGGTTCCTGAAGGATCAGAAGAGTCAAAGTTATTAACTGATAAAGTTTTAGGAAGTAAATAGACATCTAATGCTCCTGCTGCCGGGTTAGCGTTAAGAACACCTGTAGCTAAACCAGCTTGAAGTTGAGTTTTAGTAAATCCACAAGTCGAGCCATTGGTTATATCTTTCAATACCCAGCCTTGCGTATCACCAATACCTCTACCCGTAAGGTCATGAGGGTTAAGCGATGTAGTACCTCCAGCAATTTCGGTTTCTAAAAGAGAGAATTGTGCATCAATTTTTAATCCAGGTATTGATGAGGGTGACCAAGCAAATTCTGCTTCAAGACCTGTCATTTCAGCATCAATATTTTCATTAACAGAAGTACGCGCAATAATCTTAGATACTTGAAGACCTTGGTAGTCATAATAGAAAGCTGATAAATTTGCTATTAATTGATTATCCATTAAAACATTTTTCATACCTACTTCAAAAGCATCAATAAATTCTGGATCAGCTTGAGCCTTTACACCTGCAAATAAAACAGGGTCGACAGGTGAGTTAAATAAACCTGGGCGATAACCTCTTGAAATACTTGCATAGATTAAAGTTGAATCAGTAGCCTCTAGATCAGGAGTCCAATCTATAGCTGCCCTATAGGTAGTTTCTTTTTCAGTAAAAGAAGTTGGGTTTCCAGTTAGTGCCCTTTGTTCTCCAGGGGCAGGAATTGGTGCTAAGGCAGGAGGAGCTAGCCCAGCAAAAACAAGTCCAAGATTAGGATCTGTTCTTTGAATTGAAGCCGTAACAGGATCTCCAACATTTGCACCACCAGCAAGAATAATTGAATTCAAGAATTGCTGAGCATCAGCAACTTTTTTCTCAGATTCATTCCATCTTGCACCAAGCGTAATAGTTGTGTCTTCATTTACATCAATATAAACCTGAGCAAATAGACCTTTACGTTCAAGTTCATAAGGATTTGTTAAATTTCTATAATGAGATGGATACAGTCTAGCGCCACTTAGTATAGGAGCTAGTGCAACAGCATCACCACCATTAAAATAGACATCATAGAGATTAACTAATTCAGACTCGATCATATTAAAGCCTGCAGCAAAATTAACATTACCATCAAAGTCTGAGCTAACAATAATATCACCATATTTGTATTCATTATCACTCATCGATGTGTCATAGGCAAATGGGAAGTCATGATAACCACCAACAGACCCACCAAAAATACCCATTGATCCGCCACTATTAGGATCTGTCCAACCAGAGATGGGAAGTTCTCCATTTGGGAAAAACGGATTAGTTCCTTTATATAATTTTGTCCTACCATCATTATTCGTATAGTCTTGTTGTGTTAGAATTATACGATCATGAAGCGCAAGATTTGCTTTGATAGTAATATTTTCAAATGAATTATTCTCTATTGCAAAAATATAGGCTTTTTCATCAACTTTATAGACAGGATCTATTGCTTGATAAGTTTGTCTTATATCAAATAAAGGATTACTTGGGGCTGTATCAAGTGGGCTAAAGCTTTGAAGTCCAGCCGTGGCTAAAAGAAGACCATTTAAACCTGAACCAGCAGTAGGTTGTTCGCGGCCAAATTCAAATGGGTTACAACCGTAAGCAGGCGTTTCAGTCATTTTACACATTTGGCGACCAGCACGTGCTCTGTTGTCATCTTCTTCAAATTTCATGTAGGTAAATCTTGCAACAGTATCTTCATTCAAATCAGCTTCTAAAACTGCTCTATAAGAGGTAATGTCTCTACCGTCTACATCTTCACCTTCTTTACCTGGGAACATATTTGTAGAAAAACCGTCTCTTCTTAAATTCATTCCTGATACTCTTAGGCGAAGATTATCAGATAAGGGCATATTCATAGCAACTTTTAATTTTCTGCTATTATAGTCTCCATATTCAATTTCAATATTTCCACCTGTTTCATTGGTAGGTCTTGCAAAAATCAAATTGACTGTACCAGCAGTAGCATTTGCTCCGTATAGAGTACCTTGGGGGCCTCTTAAAACCTCTACACGTTCAACATCATAAAATTCTGTTTCAAAAATACTTGTTGGAAGAGGAACACTATCCAAATGATAAGCAACTGCCCCATCACCTGAAGCTGCAACAGCTGCGGAAGCAACACCTCTTATTGACATACTACCACCAGTAAAGTTACCTCGAGTATATGTAACGCTAGGAATATTAAACTGAAGATCACCAAAAGTTTCAATTTGTTGAAGCTCCAAAGCATCAGATCCAAAAGCTGAAACAGCAATAGGGACATCTTGAATGCTTTGTTCGGACCTTTCAGCCGTTACAAGAATTTCCTCTATGCCTGTATTTACTGCCTGCGCAGAAGAATTTTTTGAAAAAATTATAGGAGCAACCATAAACATGATTGCGATTATTAAACGTTTTGACATTATAAGTGCCTCCCCCATTGAATACGCTTTATCGTATTTGTTATTTTTTTTTAGGCTTTTAATAAGATAGCATCCAAAATTTTATTAAGACAATGATTTTTTAAAAAAAAATGGTAAAAAAAAACGTAGTGTACCAAAATTACAACATATTTAGTTATTTCTTTAGTACACTACGTAAATGGGATATTTTTTTTAGTTCATAGGATCTAAAATTAATTTCCTCCCGACCATATGTTCATAAGTATATGAAATTATTATTATTATTATTTATGGCTAATAAAATCTTACAACCATTTTAATATTTATCAACTAAATAATTACTATTTATATAAAAAATAATTTGAAATAAAAAAGGCGACTAAAAAGCCGCCTTTAATTACCTTTAATTATAGTATTAATTTTAAATTAAAACTCTCTACTTAATGTTAATCCCCACATTTTAGGAACTACTGGATAACCAGCATAGGATCCAGGTGAGCCAGGAACATTAAATCCTGTATAAATGAACTCGTCGTCATTAATGTTTCTACCCCAAAGCATTAAGCTAAACCCAGACGCAGAGTCTTTTACTCCAAGACTAGCGTTAAGTGTTCCAACTTTTCTTATTGCACCTGGTACTTCCACTGGAACAGCATCTGTTGCTTGATATTCGTCTTCATATACATATTCACCTCTAATATAACCAGTCATATTTTCAGTTAGATTAAATGTATATGTACCAGAAACAGTAATGGCTAATTCAGGAACACCTGATGGTGTTCTACCAGTGAAATCTTTTACTCTCGCTGGACCGCCGTTTACAATTGGACAGTCATCAGATGCAGGCGGAACAAATGTTCTATCACATGGACCATTTTTGAAATCGTTATAAGTAGAATCTATATAACTAGCAGCAAATGTTAAAACAAAATTTTCGCTTAGGAAAAATAATGAATCAATTTCAACACCTTTGTTAGTTTGTTCACCAATATTAACTAGATTGAAACCGGTACCAATAAATAGATTGGATTGATAGCCCTCAACAGCCATATGGAAAAATGACATATTTAAGTAACCATTAGAAAAAGTCTTTTTAAAACCGACTTCAAAATTTTCAGCTTCTTCAGGGTTAGCGAAATAAATGCTTGGATCCATTGGAAGGCCAGCATATACAGTTGCATTTGCTCCTAAGTTAGTTGAGATTGCCTTAAACCCTGTAGAGTGACTGATGTATGCTGATAAAGTATCATCAAAATCATGAATTAACTTTATTGAGTGAGTAACATCATCAGAATTCCATTTTCCATCTTCATTAGCATTTGGATAGTTAAAGAAAGGAGGGAAAAATTGGAAACCAGCTAAGGCAGCAGTAGCAGGATTTAATATAAATGGTATCGCTGCAAATTCATCATCAATTATGACATTTGAAACTACTTCTTTTTCATCTTCAGAATAACTTAAGCCGACTGAAATAGAAGTATTAGATGTAATATCATAATCTATTTGTGCAAAAATACTGAAAGCTTCATTATCCATATCGAAATATTCATTTTGAAGCCCACCATTAGTTTTGTACCAACTTGCTCTTTGCTGAGCTGCAAGGCCTGGAATAATTGCGGCAATGCCACCATCAAGGGCAGGACTTCCTGTAGAAACTCCAGCCAAAACACCACCAATTTGTGTTGTAGTTAATGGGGGAAGAGCGGTTCCTAAAAGAGCTGTCTGAGCTGCAGGAGGAAGGTTAGATATTTGCGCTAAACCTTGTACTGCAACTTGACCAGCAATGCCATTTAAACTTGTTCCAACAGGCGACAAGATTAAATCTATAAAAGGCCCTATTGATTCTTTATAAAGAACATTTCTATCATGTTGTACTGACTCATCTTGATACCATGCGCCAACCATCCACTGTAATGGACCATCTGTATTAGAAGTAAGTCTAAATTCTTGAGTAAATGTCTCAAAATCATCATAAATTCCATTAGTCAACAAAGGTAATGAGCTAAAATCAACATCGCCATTTACAGCTTGTGAGCTTTCTCTATAAGCTGTTATTGATGTCAGATTAGCAAAGCCAAGATCATAATCTACATGAACAGAAATACCTTGATTTTCTATTGTTCCAGCAGGATCAAAATTGAGATAAGTCTCATATCCCCATGTTCTAGGAGGATTAATTATTGTTGTAACTCCAGGAGCTAAAAAAGCATCAGCAGCAATTGTTACAGCTCCATTCAATAAAGGCGCAGTTGTACAACAATTTTCATCGGCTTCATCTTTGTCAATTATAACTCTAACCGTTAGATCTTCACTTAACTCAGTCAGTAATTGAGCTCGAATAGCATATCTATCTCTATCATTGATTTCTGTTCCAAGAGCTAAATTTTTTGTATAACCATCTCTTTTATGTCTCGTTCCAGAGATTCTGAAGGATGTATTTTCGGATATTGGTCCAGTAACTGTTCCACCTATTTTGTTTAAACTATATTCGCCTGCAGTTAATTGTAATTTTCCACCAAATGTATCTTCAGGAAGAGCGGTTGTAATATTTATTACACCTGCAATAGCATTTTTACCAAATAGAGTTGACTGAGGACCTTTGATAACTTCAACTCTTTCAACACTTAATAAATCATTGATTGCTGATTGATTTCTTGAAATCATCACACCATCAACTGCAATTGCAACCGAAGGTTCAACGCCAGGATTATTTGCACCATTGCCAAATCCACGTATTAAAAAAGTATTTTGTGCTGCAAATTGTGTTTGGTTAATTTGCAATGAAGGAACGGAACTTTGTAAGTCCAAGATATCACTTATTGCTAAAGCTTCTATATCTTCCATTTGTATGACAGATATTGAAATTGGTGTGTCTTGAAGTGATGTACTCTTTTTAGTCGATGTCACAACAATTTCTTCAATTTGTGAACTTGTTTGGGCTTGTAAATTATTAGTAACAAGTAAAGAAAGTACTAAAGTAAAGAATACAAAAATATAGTTTTGCCAGCGCATAAGCGGTCTCCCCTATGTTAACAATACTTTATTATTATTATTGATGATTGTTAGTATTAAAAAAATACATATATAAAGTATTGATTCTTTTAGTACAATGAAAATATTTGAAAAATTCACTAACGTTGTATATTTACAACTTATTTAGTTAATTTAATTTCTTTTAATCTTTCATTTAAAAAATCATCAGCGCTAATCCCCTTTGGAAAAATATTGGGATTATTATCATCAATGCACGAACTTATTGTTTTTATGAAAAAATCTGGATTAAGATGAATAAAAAAAGGCATTGAATATCTGGAATTATTTTCTGATGTATTTTTTGGATTAACAACTTTGTGTGTTGTCGAGATTAATCTTTTGTTTGTTAATCTCTCAAGCATATCACCTACATTACAAACAATAATGTCTGAGTTAGTTTTAATAGGAATCCAATTATTGCTTTGGTCCAAAATTTCCAAACCTTCTTGTTGAGTTCCAAGAAGAAGAGTTACTAAGTTAATATCTTCATGAGGACCTGCTCTTAGTCCATTACTATTCTCATCTTTTGGAGGGTAATGTATTAATCTTAAAATAGAGTTTCCTTGATTAATTTTATTATTAAACCAGTCTGGCTTTAAACCAAGAAAAAGTGATATATGTGATAATATTTTTTTTCCTAAAAAATCTAAGTCTTTAAAAAGATCATTTAAGGTTTTATCAAAATACTGAATTTCATTTACATCTTCATTTGAGGGCATCTTATCGATATATTTTTTCTGCCAATTAGATCTCCCGTGATGCCAAAACTCTTTTTGATCAGGGCTTAATGAATTTACAGCTTTTTCAATTCCGAATGGGGTATAGCCTCTTTGGCCTGCTCCACCAACTTGGTGATATTTCATTTTTTTTTCTAATGGTAAGTTAAAAAATTTTCTAGATAAATTTCTAACATTTTCTATGGTATTAGTTTTTAAATTATGGTCTTTGATTATAAAAAATCCATATTCTTCACAGCTTCTTCCTATGTCTTTTGAAATATCAATTTTCTTACGCTCTGACTCATTTATGGAAATAATTGGTAGACTCATTATTAAAAGTCTTTTGTCTCTATATTTAACTGACCTTCTAGACCGGCCGATCTATGCTTTTCGCTTTCTAAATAGTCTGGATTTGTAATCATTTCCAGCATAGCTTTTCTGCTTGGATATCTTACAACAGCAATCCAATCCCATAATTCCTCAACTTCACCAAGCATTAGCCTGTTTACCACCCCTGAAAAGATCGACTCACCACCAATTTTTTTTAAATGTTCCATGACCTCCAGCCCATATATTGCATAAGCCTCTTCGCCGGATAGATTTGTTTTTCTTCCATCCTCGTATTCCGCTTTATTTTTAAATTTTAAAAGATTAACCATATATATAGGTGTATTAATATCGCCCTCTGTGAATTCTTTCATTTGTTTATCATTCGGTATTAAGGCATTTTCATATTTCATAGTATATTCATCCTTGGTAATTATCTTTTATTTCTTTAGCCCTTATTACCAGTGCGCCAAGTGGTGTATCGATTGTAAACTTAACTGGTATCCACATTTTTTCTTTTTCAAAAAACGAATACCAATATGTAATTGCATTATCTTCAGAAGCTGTTTCTAGGAAATCACTATCATTATAGCCAACTATTGCATTGAAGGAACCTCTGCAAATAATTGTTTCATATTCTTTTTTATCAATAGTTAATTTAGAATTTTTTGATTTTTTACTCATTAGTATTTCATAGGATCTAACGCCATCAAAACTTTTACTATTTTCTAAACATGGATTAGTAAATTTATTTGAAACTACAAATGCACTATTTGGATCGCTTGCATTTTTCCCATATTTTTTCAAGAATTCTTCAGTTGGAATATCTTCGTCTCTATACGGAGGTTTTGCAGTTACTGAGATTGGTAAGCCGTCGATATAATTAATTTCTGCCACCCTCGATTTATTTTTATTTTTGATTTCATATGAGAAATTATAAGAGTCACTGATAAGATTTTTATTGATATATTTTCCATTGCTTTCAGCAAAAAAAATAAAACTTACAAATACATCTACTAACCCTGATGCTGTTATTGTAGTTTTTATTTTCCAATCATCTTGATTAAGTTCTGCTGAATAAAGGATATTAGCTACTTGTAATCCACCTAAATAGGCAGAGTATTTAAGCTCTGTTTCAGCTTTAAGGTTAGTAAAGCTTAAGACTATTAGTACTGATAGTATAATTTTTTTCATAATTGTTTATTTTAAATATTTAAACTCTGTAATCAACTATAGCTTGATTTATTTAAGAAGGTTATTATAGGATTAGGAGTTTGAAATGAATTATAAAGCAATAATATGGGATTTTGGAGGTGTTATAACATCAAGCCCTTTTGAAGCATTTAATAAATTTGAGTTAAACAATAATCTTCCAAAAGATATAATTAGGACAATCAATTCAGAAAACCCTGATGATAATGCTTGGGCAAAATTTGAAAGGAATGATATCGATTTAGATGAGTTTGATAATTTATTTTCTATAGAAGCTGATAAAAAGGGATTTGAAATTTCTGGAAAGCAAGTTGTAAGATTATTATCTGGTGAAATTAGAGAACAAATGGTTGATTTTTTATCTTTCTTAAAAAAAGACTATAAGCTTGGATGTATTACAAACAATATTCAAAATAGTGAGAGTGAAAAGGTCAATCATCTTAATGAGGCTAGCAAAGTTATGGAAATTTTTGATCATATAATAGAATCTTCAAAAGTAGGTTTAAGAAAGCCAGATCCTAAAATCTATCATATGTCTTGTGATGCCCTAGGTGTCAAACCTGAGCAATGTATTTATCTTGATGATTTGGGTATAAACTTAAAACCGGCAAGAGAAATAGGGATGACTACAATTAAGGTAATAGATCCAACTGAAGCTATTAATGAGGTTAAAAAATATTTGCAATTAGCATAAATTATTATGGAAAGTAAAAAAGATAATATTTCTAGTTTAGGTCTTGGAATAAAAGTTAAAACTCTTGTTAATTTGAGATGGATAGCTGTATTAGGTCAAACTATTACATGCCTTATTGTTCATTATTTTTTAAATTTTGATTTACCATGGACTGAGGTATCTCTTACAATACTAGCTTTAGCTATTTCTAATTTTGCTCTTTACCCAGGTTATTCAATCAATAATAGATTGAACGAAACCTCGACAACTTTTGTAATCGCTGCAGATATAATTCAATTAGCTTTGATGATATTTTTTACGGGAGGACTTTCAAATCCATTTGTTGTTTTATTTTTAACTCATATAGCCATAACTGTTACAAGTCTTCCAATAAGATCTACATCAATATTAATTATTTTAACTATTTTTCTAATAACTATCCTTGGATTTTTTAATTATCCTTTAGTTAATGAAAGTTTAGATTTAACTATCCCATTAATTTTTATTATCGGGATGTGGATTTCATTATTTGTGACTATCTTATTTTTAACTTTTTATGCCGGCGGACTTACCGATGATTCACGTAAAACATCTGCCGCATTGAAAATTGCAGAGGACTTATTAGTCAATGAAAAAAATCTCTCTTCTCTGGATGGCCTTGCTGCTGCAGCAGCCCATCACTTAGGAACCCCCCTTGGCACAATAAGTCTTATCGCAAATGAATTAAAAAATGAGAGTGATATACCTGATAGCGCAAAAAAAGATCTAATAATTCTTTCTGATGAAGTTGAGAAATGTAAAGCTATACTTGGATCCTTAGGTGAAAAACCATCAAGTGATGACGATTTAATTACTAAAATTGAACTTCAAGCGTTATTAGAAGAACTTTGTGAGTTAATTAAAGCTAAGGGAATAGAATTTGTTATTAATTTTCAAAATAATGATCCAAATTTAAAAAAATTCTTATTATTAAGAAGATCTGAATTACTTCTTGGATTATCAAATATTGTTGAGAATGCAGCTGATTTCACCTCAAGTATTGTTGAATTAAATGTTAATTATAATAATGAAAATATTGAATTAAAAATTCAAGATAATGGTAAAGGTTTTTCAAATTCTATTTTGAATAGATTAGGGGACCCTTACGTTTCCTCGAGATCTAAAACACAAAAAGAAGACAAAGGGTCGGGCTTAGGTTTAGGATTTTTTATTTCTAAAACATTGCTTGAAAGGTTGGGAATAAGAATTAACGCTTACAATAAGCCATTACCAGAGACTGGTGCAATAGTATCTGTTATAATACCGACAGATAAGAGACTTTAAAATTAAAAAAAGATACATATATAAATGATATGAGTAATTCAGAAATAAATAAAAATATTATTATTGTTGATGATGATCAGACATGGCTTAACCAACTTTCTAGAGCTTTTGAGAGAAGGGGTCACAATACTTATGTTGCGAAATCAGTTTCAGAGGCAAAAGATATAATTTCTAAAAATGATATTCATTATGGAGTCATTGATTTACGTCTTGATGATGGTGACGGGCTGGAGGTTATTTTACAGCTTCAGAAAAAGAACCCAAAATCTAGGTCAGTGATCTTAACTGGTTTTGGAAATATTGCGAATGCAGTTTCAGCTATTAAGGTTGGAGCTATTGATTATTTATCAAAGCCGGCTGGCATTGACGATATATGCTCGGCTCTTTTTGCTTCCCCTAGTGAGAAGGCTTCCCCTCCTGAAGAACCAATGAGTGCTAATAGGGTAAGATGGGAGCATATACAAAGGGTATATGAATTATGTGATAAAAATGTTTCTGAAACAGCAAGAAGGTTGAAAATGCATAGGCGAACTCTTCAAAGGATATTATCAAAAAGAGCGCCTAACTAGTTTTTAAAATTTCATAAAATTGTTCTAAAGCAGACTTTGTAAAAGCTTCCATATTTTCTATTCTAATTTCTGAATTTGTATATATATGTGATGTTTTTTCTTTCCTACCAGCGACAGCAAAGCATGAATACCCTGCTGGATCACCATACCCATTTCCTGTAGGACCAGCTGCACCACTTTCACCAATTGCCCAATCTGTTTCATATAAATCGCATACTTTTTGAGCAATTAGCAATGCAAATGGCTCACTGCTAGACCTAATATTTTTTTCTTTTAGCTCTCTTATTTTTAGGCCCGTTATAGCCCGTATTGATTGCAAAGTATAAATAACCTGACCACCCATATAATAGGTAGATGCTCCCTCTTGAGATAAAAGAGCTGAAGATATTAGACCTCCCGACGATGACTCAATCACAGAGACAGTTTGTTTATTTTTCTTGAGTAAACTAGCTATTTCAGAGGATAGCTTTACAATATTATTCATTTTAAATTTCCCTTACGTAACGACTTCCTTTAATTGGAGGATCCTCCGGAGGTCCTGCAAAACATTGAGCAATGGACATCCATTTTTTTGCAATATCTCCTTCAACTTTAAGGTTTGTATCATTTATATTCCTAACTTGTGTAACAACTTTACAAAAGTCTGAGGCATCTCCAATTATAGAATCCTTATTATTATCGGTATTCCATTCCCACTTTTTATTTGATGGCGAATTTAAAATAATCATTGGAACTTTTTCAGGTACTTCGAGAGATCGATTTATAAAAGTCCAGCTAAATGTATTGATCCCAATAATGACAATATTTTTAATTCTATCGGTATTTATTCTATCAATACCTAATTGATCAAAAACTTCTTGCCCATGAGACCAAGTCTCCATATGCCTAGCTGATATACTTGATCGAACACTCATATCAGGGCCAGCCCATTTTACCCTTTTTTTCGGATCAGCTATTGAGAATGCCTCGGCAACTCTAGAAAATTCATCTTTCCAAAGGTTAATTAATTCTTTTCCAGAAAGATTATTTGATAGTTTTTTTTCATAATCTCTTGCGGTAACACCACTTTTTATTGCTTTATAAAAATCTTTCATAAATTCAGAAAATCTATCCTCATCTGTTAAAGATAAATATGCCGCATAATTGAAAACGTGAAGGTGATATAGGACATCATTTATAGTCCAATCTTTGAATTGTGTTTTTGAATTAAAAACTTCGTCTTTTTGATCCTTAAGTATTTCATATAAAGAAATAGACTCTTCTTTAAAATCTTCACTCTGAGTATAATTTTTTGTCATTTAATTCAATTCGTAAAATAATAATAAATAAGTGGCACCCATATTAAAGATGTTGTTATAGCACCTTTAATAGCTTGATATATTATCCAAAGCCAAAAATAACGTTTACAAAATTCTTTGATACTATTTAACATTCTAGAGCCAATTTGGTATTGGTAAATTATTTTCTTTTAAAAAACTAGCGTTAAACATCTTATTTTGATAACGATTTGCTAAGTCGCATAATATAGTAACTATTATTTTACCCTCTCCTAATTCTTTTGCTAATTTTTTTGCTCCAGCAATATTTATTCCAGAGGATAATCCGAGAAATAAGCCCTCAAACTCTATTAGATCGTATAAAATTTTCAAGGCTTCTTCGTCTTCAACTCTAAAGGGATGATCAAGGTGCATACCTTTTATATTTTCAGTTTCTCTTCCTTGACCAATACCCTCAGTAATTGATGAGCCCTCGGCCTTAAGCTCTCCATTTTTAAAAAAATTGTACATGGCTGCTCCCATTGGATCTGCCAAACCAATTTTTATTTTTTTATTTTTCGATTTTAAATAAGATCCTACGCCAGATAATGTACCTCCAGTTCCAATAGCGCAAATAAAAGCATCAATTTTTCCATCCGTTTGGGCCCATATTTCTGGACCAGTTGTATTAATATGAGCTTCTCTATTTGCAGTATTATCAAATTGATTTGCCCAAAATGCTCCATTTTCAAGCTTATTATTGAGTTTCTCCGCTAATTTTCCTGAATATTTAATATAATTATTATCATCTTTATAAGGAACTGCAGGTACTTCAATTAATTCTGCACCTGAGAATCTAATAGCATCTTTTTTTTCTTGAGATTGTGTATCGGGTATTACAATTGTTGTCTTATATCCCATAGCATTCCCGACCAATGAGAGACCAATACCAGTATTACCAGCAGTCCCTTCAACTATCATTCCTCCTTTACTAATTAATTGTTTTTTCTCAGCATCTTTAATTATAGATAATGCTGCCCTATCCTTCACAGACTGACCAGGATTAAGGAATTCAGCTTTTCCATAAATTTTACAACCAGTTTCCTCAGATGCACCTTTTAAGTATATCAAAGGTGTATTTCCAATCATTCCAATTATATTATTTTTTTTCTGCATTTTATCTTTATGTCACATATGAAAAAGTATATTTATCTTTAAAAGTTCTGTTTTATTATCTACAAGGGAAAGAATAAAATTTAAACAAAAACTATCATGAAAATACTAGATTATAAAATTTTTAAAATTACTATTTTTCACTTATTTATTCTCATGTTGATTACCCCTTTTTTATTGAAAGCAAATGAAGGTGATATTGAAGAAATATTAGTTGTTGGGAGTAGAATAAATAGTCAAAATTTAAAGAAAATTTTGCCAGTAACCATTATTAACTCTGAAGAAATGAAAGTTTTAGGTATTGACTCTGGTGACGACCTTATTATGAGTCTTGTTGAAAATGGTACCAATCGCTTTAATGATGCTGGTAATGCAATAGCTGGAGTAAATAGTGCTCGCGGTGATATGGGTGCATTTAATCTAAGAAATCTAGGAACTGGTAATACTCTTGTTCTTATGAATGGGAGAAGGTTGATTAATTCACCAAGTTTTCAATCCGAGTCAGTAGGTGGAAGTTTTGTCCCCGTTAATTCTGTTAATACAAATATTATACCTGTTAATGGTATTGAAAGAGTTGAGGTTTTAAGAGATGGTTCTTCAGCAATATATGGTGCTGATGCTGTCGCAGGAGTTATTAATTTTGTAACTAAAAAAAATAAAGAGGGTTTTGAATTTAATTTTAAAAATTCTGAATTTGAGAATTTTGACAGATCTGATTACCAGTTTGGTTTTAATTTTGGATCAAATTTTAATTCAAATAGAACTAGTATTCATATTAGTTACAATCATTATGAAAGGGAACCAATTAAGGCTAGTGAAGATGAAAGAATGGGTATTTCTGATTGGAGGGATTTCCCTCAAATTGCCAGTACTGAATGGGCAACGACAAGATTTAGAAGAAATTCTATAAATTCACCTTATGGACAATTTGATTTCGTAGATAATATAAAAGGGTATGAGTTTTATAAAGAAAGAGGCCTAACTGATAGTTCAGGAGAATTTGAAATTTTTCCATCATCAGACCCAAAGTGTTTAGTTGATCTCGGAAATCAATCTTGTATTGCTAAAGATTCTACAACTAAGCGATATAATTTAAATCAAGAAAGGTGGGTAGTATCAGATTTAGAAAGAGATAATTTTCAGTTTGACCTTTCGCATGAATTTAAAAATGGTGTAGAAGGTTTTACTGAATTTTCCTTTTATAACTCAAAAACTAAACAAAATAATAGTCCATCAGCAGCATTTTCTTCTTCTAAATTAGTAGTTCCGCCAAGTAATTATTGGAATCCATTTGGTGCAAAAACCTTTGCTGATGGTACTATAAATCCTAATCGTTTAAGCGAGAATGATGCCCCTGGAATTCCTGAGGAAGGATTATCTATAATTATAGATAACTATCGTTATTTGGATGTTGGACCAAGAAAGATAAATGTAGAAAAAGATACTTATAGAATATTGCAAGCTTTTAGAGGGTCGTTTAATAATTGGGATTGGGAAATTGCTGGATTTATTTCCGAAGCTTCATCTGACGATATTACAAGCAATAGATTATCTAATTCTTTAATGGAGCAAGCTTTATCAATTTCTACTCCTGAGGCTTATAATCCATTTAATGGTGGTGGAGATTTCGATAAATATCTTCTTATAGGTCAAGACGGAACACCAAGCATAGATGGTGCAGTTCAGAATGCAATTATCGATGTTTATAGGAAAGGTAAGAGAAAACTAAATAGTATTGATTTTAGATTTAATAATGTTGATTTTATTAAAAGTCCTGGTGGATTTACATCTATAGCTCTTGGTGCTGAGTATCGTGAGGATTCTTTTGAAGATGATAGAGATCCAAGACTTGACGGAACTATCCAATATACTGATAGGGATGGTGATACATTTCCATTTGTTAGTGATGTTATGAATTCCAGCCCTACGCCTGATAATTCAGGGAAAAGAGATGTTTTCTCAGCCTTTGTTGAATTTGGAATACCTTTGATATCTAACGAAATGGGGGTTCCTTTTATTAAAAATTTTGATCTTCAGCTGGCGGCTAGATATGAGGACTTTTCTGATATTGGCAGTAAATCAGTGCCAAAAATAAGTTTTGGTTGGCAGGTCGATGATAGTTTTTATTTTAGAGGTTCATGGTCAAAAGGATTTAGAGCTCCTAATCTTGTCCAGGTTAATGAGACAATAGTATCGAGACAAATTTTTGGAGTTGATGCTCTCCTATGTCTTCAACAAATAAATAACAACGGTGAGATAGATTATTGTGATTATTCATTTCAAAGAGTTGCAAGGGGCAGTAAAAATTTAAGGCCTGAGGAGTCTACGAATATTTCTCTGGGAATTATTTATGAACCAAAAAATATTGATAATTTAGTCTTTACTATTGATTGGTGGGAGATTGAAAAAGAAGATACTATTGGTTTATTTGGAGAGGATAATATTCTTTTATCTGATCTAGTCTTAAGGATGGAGACAAATAATATTTCAGATTGTTCTCTGGTTCAGTCAAGTCCATACGTTTTCAGGGACTCTTTGGAAGAGAATGAAATTCAAGAATATCTTCAAGCAGGAATTTGCCCAGCAGGAAGAGTTACACGTGTAGAAGAACAATATAGAAACCTTGATACAAGAATAATAAGCGGTTTTGATTTTTCAACTCGTTACTTTGTTAATAGCGATTATGGAAATTTTAATTTTATAGTTAATATTTCTAAATTAGAAAAATTCAGACAAAAGGCAGGAAATGATTTTATTGAGTTAATAGATGCTCAAGAAAAAGGTATTATTCCTGAGGAATTAGCAATTACAGGTTTTTCTGATTTAATTGAAAAAGATGGTTCTCCAAAAATTCAGGCTAATTTTAAATTTTTTTGGAACAGAGGATCTTGGGGCCTTGGTTTGTTTGGCCGTCACATAGGTGAATTCTATGAAACAAGAAATAAATTATCTGATGGAAGGCTATGGAAGGTTAAAGCTTATAATACAATTAACACTTTTATAGATTATAATTTTAAAATATCTGGCTCTCAATCAAATTTACGGTTTGGTATTAATAATATCGCCGATGAGAGAGCTCCCCTTGCATCTGATATATTTGGTTACTATATTGATAAACATGATAATCTAGGTAGATCTTACTACATTAATTTTATCCATAGATATTAGACAAATGAGAGTTTTTCTTTTTTTGTCACTTTTTTTTGTTTGTGAATATACTTTTGCTTCTATTAAACAAGATAGCCAAAAATGTACTACCGATTTAGTCACAATTGACTTTAATTTTTCCGGTGGAGGTAATTCAGTTTGTGAAGTTATATCCTCAGATCATATTAAAATATTAGTAAAACCTGAGTCCAAAGATTCTATTAACCCAAGCCCTTGGTACGCATTTCGAAAATCAAAGCATATAAAAAAAATTCTTTTAGAGCTTGATTATGGAGAGTATGAGCATAGATATTTCCCAAAAATAAAAAAAATTAACAGCGGCTGGGAAAGACTAAATAAGAGTGATATTTTAATAAAAAATGATGGTAAAAATGTTTTTATAAATTTTTATCCATCAAAGGAAGATCAATATATATCATCACAGGAATTGATCACTGAGGATTGGTACGAAGATTGGTACAAAATTTTAAAAAAGAGCAAATTATTGAAAAGTAGGATCATTGGATATTCTGTTCAAAATCGTCCAATTAAAGCATTTTTTTCAAATGAAAATATTAATAATCCATACATTTTTATTTTAGGTCGTCAGCACCCCCCAGAGGTTTCTTCAGTATTTGCAATAAAGGGTTTCGTAAATGAACTAATTGGAAATATTGATTTATCAGAAAAATTTTTATTAAAATACAATATATTTTTTGTTCCTTTAATGAACCCTGATGGTGTTGAGAATGGTTTTTGGCGTTATAATTATAATAAAAAGGACCTAAATCGAGATTGGGATAATTTTTTTCAACCCGAAACTTATTCAGTTAAGAATTTTCTTGATAATTTAAAAAATATAAATCAACCTATTTTATATATAGATTTTCACTCAACTTATAAAAATGTTTTTTATATTAGCGATGCAGAGCTTAAAAATTCTGAGCAAAATTTTCTATTAAATTGGTTAGAAAAATCAAGGTTAGAATTATCTAAAATCGGTTATAATTTTTCTATTAAAGAGTCTTATACAAAGAGCAACAAGATATCGAAAAATTATTTCCACAATAAATATAATATACCCTCTATGACTTATGAAGTGTCAGATACTGAGGAAAGATCTAAAATTACTAAATCTTCCAAGATTCTTGCTAGGAATCTATTAACTATCTTATTAGATTTTGAAAATTAAATTATTGATATGATTGTCATGTTAAATAATATACATATCCGAAATTACACCAGTCTGTGCATCGGAGGAATTGAGAACATCGCTTATGCCAAAGCTTGTTGCAAAGTCTGAATAGGTTAAATCAATTCCAGCAGTTCCATCGGTAACATTACCACCCACATTATAGGTAAATTTATCAGCTCCATTAATGGTAATTTCACGACCATCCTCTAGGGTAAGGCGTACTGCATTTTTAGTGAAGAGTGATTCATCAACATATGTATTCGATGGGATTTGTATAATATTTAATCCTTCGGTATCGATAATGGAGACTTTCACATTTTTTGGTAAAAGCTGTGAAACAAAATAAGTATCATCACCAGTGAGACCTCTGTAGGTTTTGGCTTGGCCATCAAGAATAATTATATTATTGCTATCATTAAAATTAAGAGTACCTGAAAGCACTTCTTCGCTATGTGCTTCCAAAACATTTTTTGATGAGTCAATATTTTCTGAAAGTTGATACTTTGGTTTACTGATATCTATTTCTTCAGTTACTTCTTGCGTTGTCACAATCACCTCTGAGGCATCGTTCACATCATCATTGGGATCAGTTACAAAACCTTCCTCAACAGATACGGAAACCAGCACCAGGGTCTCGACATTCACACCCTCATCAAATTCAAAATATGGAAGCTGATGATTGTCACCATCATCCAGATCAGACATGCCAGTGGGTTGTGCTTCTATCAGATCAACATTTTCATCAAGAAATGTTGCGGTAAAATATTGCAAATCATCTTCGTTCAGCTCTTGCCCATTGGGTTTTGTCACGCCCCCATCCCAGGTTGTTTGCACAACCAAACCATTCTCGGGAATTTCGCCAATAAAATTATTTGTATCAAATAAGTCTGTAGAAACGATTTTTGCATTGACAAGCGAGGGCCCTGATTCAAGAGGGACAACACCTATACTCTCTCCCTTGTAATTCACATCGTCATCTAAGGAGTACAAATCTCCGACAATTTCTACGGAAATAGGCTGATCATCTGCCGAACCAAACTCGCCTAGCATAAGTACCGTTGAATTCTCACCTTCACCGTCTGCGGGACTTAAGGTAGCCCTGTTAGGATAGTATACGGCACCGCTTTCAGTTGTGATTTTAAAGTCTGCAGAATCCAAAGTGTCCTGGTCCAACTCTTGAGCAAACACAACAGGCATACCATCGCGGTCATCAGGAGAAGGAAAGCCAAACGGATTTAACCCTCCGACATCATCTGAACCATAGAAAGCTGAGAGAATCTTTTCATCATTATTGCCCATAAATTTCTCATAATTTAAAAACTGATACTATTGTGACAAATTTAGCTATAGAGTTAACTAAATTTAACAACATTAAAGAAATTTAATTAAATAGTAACAATAATCAATTATCAATTTCCATTTAATCGACGCAGCTCAGTAAAATCTAGAACGTTTTGGTTAGGTTAAATCTGAAGACGGTGTTTTTCAGGAAAGTGGCATATATTGGAGAAAAATTAGAGAAAAACGGGGTGTTTTCTATAGAGAGGAAGTTAATTGCAAATAACGAAAAAGCCGGTAAATTTTGGTCTTTAGAGGTTATGCCATCTCGGGGATATGTAAGTTCATTT
>Ga0222719_10000525_pt1 | contig 37947 bp, 38 predicted proteins | sample C33_34DmetaG_FD_165039 | JGI IMG/M metagenome (GOLD analysis project Ga0222719, IMG submission 165039) | Estuarine water microbial communities from San Francisco Bay, California, United States - C33_34D | ecosystem: Environmental > Aquatic > Marine > Unclassified | place: USA: California... | reverse complement strand
AAAGAAAGAATATCTCCTGATTTTAATTTTCTGTTGGTTTTTGGGTTATGAGCACCATCCGTATTAAGTCCCGACTGAAACCAAACCCAGGTATCCATATATTCAGCATCTGGATACGTTTTTGCAATTTCACGCTCCATTCTATCTCTACCGGCTATTGCAATTTCAAGCTCGCTTTCTCCAACTTTAATATTTTTGACAATCTCTTCGCCCCCAAGATCAGCAATTCTTGCACCATTTTTAATAATTTCTATTTCTTCGGCAGATTTAATCATTCTAAGTTGCATTAAATCTTTTGAAACATCGCTGAAAACTGAAAAAGTAAAAATAGACGTAAGCTTTTCTTTAACATCTAAGGTTACATGATCATTTTCAATACCAATATTCTTAGGAGGTTCGTCTCTTCCAATAATTGAAACAATTGCTTTTAAAAAATTATCTCTTTTCCAATCAGTATAAATAACATTATCACTATGAGATCTACGCCAAGGTTGACTAGCATCAATGTTTGCTGAAATTGTTGAAATTTTATTAGCCGTTACTACACAGCCATAAGGTCTACCAAAAGAACAATAAATAAATCCTGTATAGTAAGCAATGTTGTGCATTGAAGTTAAAATAATCATATCAAGATTATTTTTACTCATTGTGGTTCTTAATTTAGTTAATCGACTTTGATATTCTTGATCTGTAAAAGGTAGTTTAGCCTTTTCACCATTCTTTAGAGTAAAAAAATTAGGTCTTTCCATTATAATTAATTAAGAGCGATAAACCTTCTATTAGTTTTAATTGTAAGACTATAATAAATGATAGACATAAAAAGAAAGAAGCCACCAATTATCGTATTAGTCGACGGAATTTCATTAATTCCTAAAATTGGAACCCATACCCAAAAAATTCCTCCTATAACTTCGGTTAGTGACAATAAAGTAAGTTCTGCAGCAGGGATTGCTTTTGATCCAATAGAATATAAAATTAAACCCATACAAACTAACGTTCCATGTATAGAAAATAATGCTCCGTTATAACTTGAAGACAAGAAAACCATATCATTAGATAAAATAACTATTGCAGCAACTACAAAGCAAAAAAGACCTGCAAAAGCTACTGTTGTAAATTTTGGTGTTTCTTTTTTCCATCTCAAAGTCACTGAAAAAACAGAAAACCCAATTGAAGAAGTCATTCCAAAAATAAGCCCTAATAAAGAATTTTTTTCAGTATTACCAATGGCTATAATTATTATTCCAACTGTTGCAATAAATATAGCTATCCAAACATTAAGTGAAATTTTTTCTTTTAAAAATAAGAAACCTAATAAAGCTGTAAAAAATGGCATTGCAGCTAAACAGAGTAAAGTAACAGCCGCACTAGTATTTGTTATTGAATAAATAAAGGTAATCATTGCAATACCTAGTCCAGTTCCACCAATAACACCCGACATTCCAATTTTTAAATAATTCTTATAAAAATCTTTTCCTTCTTCAAAAAAAAGATAAAGATTTAAAATCAAAAAAATTGTAAGACCCCGTGCAAAAATATATTGCCATGGAACTAAATTGGGTTGATCCATGTATCTTACAACCAAAGGTCCAAAGGACCATATAAGACCTGCTAATAAAACTACTGGAATTGCAATTTTTTCATTTTTTAGCTCAATCATAATTCGATACTTAATGCTTATTAATTGGCACTACAATAAAAATGAGATCTATTTAAAAATATTAATATTTGAACCAATTGGAGAATAGCAATCAATAAGTTCGCTCTTTTTAAAATTTGACTGACCATGTTTAAATAGGCCCCAAATATTAGACTCTACAAAAGATTTTATTCTAAAAGATTCCTGACCTTTGAGTACCTTGATTTCTAAATTTCCATTATGAGTTGTAGTAAGCCTTGCTTTTATAAATCTAGTAAAATTTTTTTTCTTAAAGAAAGAATTTTTTAACTTAGCTTTAAAAGGTTTTTCCTCCTTAACTCCAAGGATATTTAAAATATAGGGATATACAAAAAATCTAAAGCAGGCGGAAGAAGAAATAGGATTACCTGGAAGCCCAAAGAAAGCCTTTTCACTTCCTTTAAATTTAGCAAATAAAATTGGTTTACCCGGTCTAATAGCCACCCCTTTGAAAAAATTTGATAAATTAAATTTTTTTACTACAGAGGGGATAAAATCATGTTTACCTGCTGAAACAGCACCTGAGGTAATTATGATATCTATTTTTGATCTAAGATTTTTATCAATTTGTTTTTTAAAAAAATGTTCATCTTTATCTCTCAAAATTCCACCTTCTATATAATTAAACAAAAAATTATTAGATAAAGATTTTATATAATGACTGTTTGAATTTCTAACCTTCCAATCAGCAATATCTACGTTATTTGAAATTTCATTTCCTGTTGAAAAAAATAAAATATTAAGCTTCTTTTTAACCTTAATGCTTTTAATACCTAATGTTTTAAAGGCTAAGATATGCGATGGCTGAATAATAGTTCCTTTATTAATAACTAATTCCTTTTTTTTATAATCAGATCCTGCATGTCTTATATGTTGATTAGTTTTAATCTTTTCATTTATTACGATAGACTTTTTATTGTTAGTAAACACAATTTTTTCTATGGGAATAATGGTGTCAAAATATTTAGGAATTAGAGCACCCGTCATCACTTCAACAGCTTGAAATTTTTTTACTTTATTTAATTTAGGATTATCACCTGCTGATATTGATTTTAAAATTTTAAATTCTTTAGGATTTTTTTTATTAATCGTAGATGTATCTTTAGAATTAATGGCAAAACCGTCAAATGCAGCATTAGTTCCTGCAGGATAATTCACAGGACAATAAATATCTTGAACATTAATTCTATTTAATGATTTTGATGTGTTTATGACTTCATCTTTAATGTTTATTTTTGATTTTATTAAAATATTTTTTGCTTTTTTGTAATCAATCATTTTTATCAAGATTTAAAATAGTTTGAGCAACATCAAGGTCTTCTTTGGTATTTATATTAAAAAAAGGATCGTAATTTTTTATTTTAATATCAATTGTACTCACACCAACTTTATTAGCCCATTCCTCAACTTTTCGATAATTATTTATTATTAAATCTTCTTCTAATTTTTCCATTAAATCAATTGACCATAAACCAAAAATATTATGTCTTTTTTCGTTAGATTTAACAAAATATAAACTGCTTTTACTTTGTTCAATTCTTGCTTTGTATTCTTCAATAATAATTGGATCAAAAAATGGAGTATCAGATGGAAAAGTTGCAATCCATTTGTATGATTTTTTATTTTCTTTTACCCACTTCATGGAACTTAGCACTCCTGCTAAAGGTCCTAGATCATTAAAACAATCTGGAATTACTGTGGTATTTTTTGCTTCTTCTATCTTCAATGGATTACTTGAGACAATCAATATTTCTTCAAATTTATTGCTAATTTTGAACAAAACATGCTCTAGCAATGTTTTGGATCCAAGTTTTACGCAATTTTTATCTTGCCCAAATCTTTTTGATTTTCCACCTGCTAGTACAACAGCTAAAATATTGTTATCATTCATAAATCAAAATATAAAACATTAATCTCTTAATTAAAGAATTATAATGGACCTAAGAATTCTCGAAATTGCATCTAACACAGCAAATCACAAAATAGTTAAAAATCATACCCATCACTCAAAAAATAAAAACCCCTTGTGTGGTGACGAAATGGAAATCAGATTAATTGTGAAAAATGATAAAATTAAGGATATGGGTTACCAGTGCCGTTCATGTGTATATTGTCAGGCATCAGTTAGTATGCTGTCTCAAAAGATTATTGATCAAAATATAAGTGATATTAAGTCTCTTATTATTTCAATTGAAGGTTTGTTTAATGAAACAGATATTAAAATTGAAAAAAAATGGAATGATTTCAAAGAAATTATGAATAAAGATAATATCTCAAGAAAAGAATGTCTTTTATTACCGTTTAAAACAATATCGAAGGCATTGAAGTTTTAATCATGATTAACATTACTAAAGAAAAACTTTTAAAAGCATCTATCGCAGGAGTTTTATCAACTATTACTATTGGGTTTCTTACGCTGCTCACATATAAAACTACAATGGGGTTATTTTTAGCGGCCTCTTTTGGTTCTTCAATGGTATTACTATACGGATTTCCTGAAAGCCCATTCGCTCAACCTAAAAATATATTCTTTGGTCATTTCTTAACTGCACTAATAGGAATTTTGTTTATAAACTATGTTGATCTGCCAATATTTATAAATATTGCCTTGGCAGTTGGGTTCGGTATTTTTTTTATGATTGTGTTAGATGTTGTTCATCCACCAGCAGGTGGAAACCCTATTATGGTCATCATTGGAGGTGTTTCATTTGAATATTTAATAAATCCTATAATTTTTGGTTGTCTAATAATTTTAATTTTTGGAATAATCTTAAATAAATTTATTTTAAAAAAGAACTACCCCTTAAGTTAATCCAATGAACTCAAAATATAAAATACAAAAATATAAGTCTAATAATTTAAATAATGTAGAAGACTTAATCTCTATTGAAGAACCTTTAGAAATTTCAATCAAATTTAAAACTAAAGAAACTTGGATACAAAATATAATCTCTATAACAATGAGAACGCCAGGTAATGATGAAGACCTAGTTAGAGGTTTTCTTTTCAACGAAAAAATTATTGAAAAAAATGAATATATTGAGAAAATTGAGAGTGTTGGAGATTATGTAGGTGAATATAAACTTCAAAATAAAATTGTTGTCACATTAAACAATTCTGAAAACATAGATATTGATAAGATTAAAAGAAATTTTTTAACAAATTCATCTTGTGGTGTTTGTGGTAAAACCTCTTTAGATTCATTAGAGATTATCAAAAAAGATAAGGTCTTAAAATCTTTACCTAAAATCTCTAAAGAAATAATTATCAAATCTCCTTCTGTGCTAAGGGATAATCAATCAGAGTTTTCTAAGACAGGTGGCATTCATGCTAGCGGTCTATTTACAAGCGATGGTGGAATAGTTTGTGTAAAAGAGGATGTTGGTCGACATAATGCTCTTGATAAATTAATTGGCTATTCATTAAATAAGGGATTATTAACCCCCTCTTCACAATTTATAACGTGCTCTGGAAGACTAAATTTTGAGCTAGTTCAAAAGGTTTTAATGACCAATATTGGTATTCTAATTGGAGTTGGTGCGCCAACAAGTCTAGCGATCGATTTAGCTAATAAGTTTGACATTACATTGATAGGTTTTGTAAAAGAAGATAGTTTTAATATTTATAGTAACGAAGACAGAGTGATAATTAAAGGTTAATAAGTGTCAAAAAATATAAGTAATTTATCCGGCAGAATAGGTTTAAAGAATAATCTGTTCGAAAAAATATCTGAACGATCATTAAAATCAAATAATGCTGATGGTATTAAGGAAATTGCAAAAGAATATAACATGGGTGTCTCAACTATTCATGGTGCAGAAAGTTTTTATGAATTTTTAAGACCCTCTCATAGAGAAAAAAAAGCTTTTGTTTGCAATGGAAGTGCTTGCATGTGTGCTGGTACTCAAGAGCCGCTTAAAAAAAAATTACAAGAAAAATTAGGTGACGATAAAGTTGGTGAAATGTTTTGCCTTGGTCACTGCTATGAAAATAATGCTTTTCATTATGATGGTGAGAATTATGCCGGAAACGATATTAATAAGATTGATCAAATAATTAAAGGTGAAGACATAGTTCAAGAAAAATTCTTTTCTAAAAGTTATGCCTCAACTAGTTTTTTAATGGATGACAAACTTTCTAATTTAGATCAATTTAAAGAACAATTAAAAAAATTTATTGCTACTGACAAACAAGAGATAACTAAATCCCTTCTAGACTCTAATTTAACTGGCAGAGGTGGTGCTGGTTTTCCTACTGGTATGAAATGGGATTTTTGTAGAAAAGCTCCTTCTGAAAAAAAATATGTTATATGTAATGCCGATGAAGGTGACTCAGGTGCTTTCTCTGATAGATATTTATTAGAAGATCAACCATTAAAAGTTTTATTTGGAATGGTTATTTGTGGTTATGTTATTGGTAGTGATGAAGGTGTTTTATATATAAGAGGAGAGTACCCAAAATCTATAGAAGCAATTAATGGAGCAATTAATTCTTTAAAAAAAGCAGGCTTACTTGGTGAAAATATTTTAGGAACTAAATTTTCTTTTGATTTAAATATTTGTATTGGTCAAGGTGCTTATATTTGTGGAGAAGAAACAGCATTGATTGCATCAATTGAAGGAAGAAGAGCTGAAGTAGATGTAAGACCTCCCTTCCCTGTCACTGAAGGTCTTTACAAGAAACCAACAGTTGTAAATAATGTTGAAACATTAGCTGCAGCTACGGGTATACTTATTAATGGAGCTGATAAGTTTTCTGCAATTGGAAATAAAAAATCTGCTGGAACCAAATTAGTTTGCTTTGATAGTTTTTTCAATAATCCAGGTGTTTATGAAGTTGAAATGGGAACACCAATGAAAAAAGTTTTAAATGATATTGGTGGTGGTTTTAAAGAGCCCATTAAAGCATTACAAATTGGAGGTCCATTAGGAGGTGTAATTCCTATTACCGAGATTGAAAAATTAAATTTAGATTTTCAAGAATTTACTGCTGCAGGTTTTATGTTAGGACACGCAAGTATAGTAAGTATTCCAAAAGACTTTCCTATGATTGAATATATCCATCATTTATTTGAGTTTTCTGCCGAAGAATCATGTGGAAAATGCTTTCCTGGAAGACTTGGTTCTTACAGAGGTAAGGAAATGTTTGATCAAGCAAAGAATAAAACTGCTAAGATTCCATTAAAATTACTAAATGAGCTGCTTGTAACTATGCAAAAAGGCTGTTTATGTGCTTTGTGTGGAGCAATTCCTACTCCCATCATGAATATATTAAAATATTTTGGTGATGAAATGAAGGATGATATGGTGAAAGATAATTAATGAGCTCAGAAAAAAGAAAAATCGCCTACATAGATGGAAAACCATATGAAATTGGTCCAAACCATACGTCTGTTTTAAATTTTGTAAAAAGTTATTTGGGTGAAAAAAAAGTTCCAACTCTTTGTGATGATCCAAATTTAGCCCCTTATGGTGCTTGTAGAGTTTGTTCTGTAGAGGTGGCTCTTGTAAAAGATGGTCCAACTAAAGTTGTAGCATCATGCCATACACCAGTTGGTGAAAACCAATACATCTTTACAAATAATGAAAATTTAACGGCTTTAAGAAAAAATATTGTCGAACTAGTTTTAACTGACCACCCAATGGAATGTGGAACTTGCGAAGTAAATAATAATTGCGAACTACAAGATGTTGCAAATGATTTAGGTATATCAGATCATAGATATAACACACCAAAACAACACAAGGGCATTCCAAAAGATACCTCTCATGATTACATGAGAATGAATTTAGATAACTGTATTAACTGTGGAAGATGTGTTCGTGCTTGTGACGAAATTCAAGGATCTTTTGTTTTAACAATGAGTGGTAGAGGATTTGAATCTAAAATCACAACTGACAACGATGCATTGTTTGGAGATTCGTCTTGTGTATCTTGTGGTGCTTGTGCACACACATGTCCAACAGATGCTATCTCTGATGTTTACCAATCAAAATCTGTTGCAGTAGATAAAAAAGTTAGAACAACTTGCTCTTACTGTGGTGTTGGATGTAATTTAGAAGCATCAATTAAAGATAATAAAGTTGTTGCAATATCTACGCCTAAAGAATCTGAAGTTAATGCAGGTCACACTTGTATTAAAGGAAGATATGCATTTGGATTTTACGATCATCCAGATAGGTTAAAAACTCCTTTAATTAAAAGAAATGGAAAATTTGAAGAAGCATCATGGGATGAAGCATATGACTTTATTAAAAAAGAATTAAATAGAATTACAAAAGAAAGTGGCCCTGATGCTGTAGCTGGAATTTCTTCTGCAAGATGTACTAATGAAGAAAATTATGTATTTCAAAAAATGATTAGAGCTGCAATTGGAACTAATAATATTGATTGTTGTGCAAGAATTTGTCACTCACCAACAGCTTGGGGAATGCAACAAACTTTTGGAACTGGTGCTGCAACTAATTCTACAGAAGATATTTATCACGCAGATTTATTTATGGTTATAGGAGCAAATCCTACAAATGCTCACCCTGTTACTGGAGCAAAAATTAAACAACAAGTAATGAAAGGAAAAAAACTAATAGTTTTAGATCCTATTACTACTGAATTAGCAAAACTTGCTGATTATCATATTAAACTTAGACCAGGAACAAATGTGGCTGTTTTAAATATGATGTTACATTTTATATTAAAAGCAAACCTTTATGATAAAGATTTTGTTAGAGATAGAACTGAAGGTTTTGCGAATTTCATTAAAGAAATTGAGAGACAAGATATGGATCATCTAGCGAAAGTCGCTGGTGTTGATAAACAGTTAGTTAAAGAAGCAGCAATTGCTTATGCGACAGCTAAAAACTCTATGGAATTCCACGGTTTAGGAGTTACTGAACAAGAACAAGGATCTAAGACGGTGATGTTAATTGCTGATCTTGCAATGATTACTGGAAATATTGGTAGAAAAGGTGTTGGAGTTAACCCATTAAGAGGACAAAATAATGTCCAAGGTGCAGCTGACATGGGTTGTCAACCTCATCAAGGTGCAGGTTATTTTGAAGTAGCTGATGAAAAAGTTCAAAATTTCTACACTGAAAAATATGGAGTGGTTCACCCAACCAAAGCAGGATTAAAAATTCCAGAAATGTTTGATGGTGCTATTAATAAAGAAGTTAAAGCAGTCTGGATTATTGGAGAAGATATTGTTCAAACAGATCCAAATAGTGCACATGTGGTTCAGGCAATGAACTCGTTAGAATTATTAGTTGTTCAAGAAATTTTTATGAGTGAAACAGCAAAACTTGCAACAGTAGTATTACCTGGAACAACTTTCTTAGAAAAAAATGGAACCTTTACTAATACCGAAAGAAGAATTCAAAGAGTTAATCGAGCTGTTCCTCCATTACCTGGTACTAAAACTGATGGAACAATTGTAACAGACATGATGCAAAAATTAGGCTTTGACCAACCTGAATATGACGCTGATCAAGTTCTAGCAGAAATAGCAGATGTTGTTCCATTCTTTAAAGGTGTAACAAGAGAAAGACTTGGTAAAATGGGATTACAGTGGCCAGTTCAAGAAGATGGAACAGACACTCAAATTTTACACCAAGAAACTTTCAAACTTGGAAAAGGACGTCTTAAAAACTTTGATTGGAAAGAGTCTACAGAAATTGAAACTAATAAAAAAGAATATCCATTAATTTTAACAACTAGTAGAGTTCTACAACATTACAATGCTGCAACAATGACAAGACGTACAAGTAACATCAATATAGTTTCTGAAGACTTATTATTAGTTCACCCAAATGATGCTAACAAAAGAGAGTTAAATACAGGTGACATAGCAAGACTTTATTCTGGACGAGGAGAAGTTGCTCTAAAAGTAGAGGTTACAGATAAAGTTAAAGAAGGCATAGTATTCACAACATTCCATTTTCCAGAACATATGGTCAATATGGTAACCGGTCATGGTAAAGATGAAGAAACAATGTGTGCAGAATATAAAGTGTCAGCAGTTGAAGTTCAAAAAATCTCAAACCAATTTAAAACTGAAATCAAGCCAAAAGAAAATCAAGCAGAAGTTAACTAATCGATAAAATGACAATTGGTTGGCATTTCGACAATAGTTATTCAAGATTACCAAAAACATTCAAAGAAAATATCAATCCTGTTGCAGTAAATGCACCAGAAATATTAATATTAAATAAAGATCTGGCAAATAAATTAGATCTAGATTTTTCAAATATTAATGATGACGACTTATCAAAAATTTTTTCAGGAAATCTATTACCTGAAGGGTCTAACTCTATAGCGCAAGCTTATGCTGGTCACCAATTTGGTCATTTTACAATGCTTGGTGATGGAAGAGCTGTTTTAATCGGCGAACACCTGACCAAAAATAATGAACGATTTGATATACAATTCAAAGGTTCTGGTAGAACTCCATTCTCACGAAGTGGTGACGGTAGGGCTGTTTTAGGCCCAATGTTGAGAGAATATATAATAAGTGAAGCAATGCATTTTTTAAAAATACCTACTACTAGAAGTTTAGCGGTAGTTAAAACTGGTGAAGATGTGGTTAGGGAACAAATTTCACAAGGTGCAATTCTAACAAGGGTGGCCTTAGGCCATCTAAGAGTTGGAACATTTCAATACATTGCTGCAAAACAAAATATTAGTGATTTAGAAATCTTAATTAATTACACAATTGAAAAGTACTACCCCAATATAAAATCATCAAAGAATAAAGCATTAGACTTACTAAATGTTTTAATCGAAAAACAAACTCAACTTGTAATTGATTGGATGCGTGTTGGTTTTATTCATGGGGTTATGAATACTGACAATATGTCTATCTCTGGTGAAACAATTGATTATGGTCCTTGTGCCTTTATGGATGTTTATGATCCTAAAACAGTTTTTAGTTCAATAGATCAACTAGGTAGGTATGCCTATGAAAATCAACCAAAAATTACCAAATGGAATTTAACAAGGTTTGCTGAATGTCTAATTCCTCTTATTAGTGCCAATGAAGATGAAGCGATTAAATTAGCTACAGAAGCTTTAGATAAATTTGAACAAAATTATGAAACAAAATGGTTAAATATGATGAGAGATAAACTTGGGTTATATGGTGAAGATAAAGAAGATAAAAATTTAATTATGGAGTTATTAAATTGGATGTATGAAAAAAAAGCAGATTATACAAATACTTTTATTTTTTTGATGAATAAGACAATTAAAAATTCTGAAATTTATGATAATGCAGACTTTAATTTATGGAAAACTAAATGGATGAAAAGATTAGTAATGTTTGGTAACACTCATAATAAATCTATGGACTTAATGAGTTCTTGTAACCCGATGGTAATACCTCGTAATCACAAAATTGAAGAGGCTTTAATGTTAGCTAATAATGGTGATTTAACCTTGTTTAATAAATTGACTGAAATTTTGAAAAATCCATATCAGGTTAAAGAAAATGATTTAGAATTAATGTCCCCTGCTCCTCATAGTCATGTGAAGTATCAAACTTTCTGTGGAACTTAAATTATTTATAAAACGTAAGGTTCTGGTCTAGCATTATTATCAAGAACTCTTTCAACAGAAAAATCACTAATATCAATCGTTTGATAAGATCCTGTAGAAATTAATTCAGTTAATGCTCTTCCTATTCCAGGGGCTTGCATTAATCCTCTACCGGTAAAACCTGAAGCCATATATACATTTTCGTATTTAGGGTGTTTACCAACTACGGCATTGTTGTCTAATTTATTACAATCATAATAACCAGCCCATCCACCAGTTAATTTTAATTCTTCAAAAGCAGGAATTCTTTGTGCTAATGCAGGCCATACTAATTCTTCAAAATCATTCCAAGCTGGTTCTAGATCAGTAGCATCAAATACTGAATTAGGTGAACCTGCTAAATACTCTCCACCCTCAGGTCTCCAGTAAACGCCCGTTGTTAAATCTCCTGTTAATGGCATTTCTTTAATATATTTAGGACATTTAACTCTAAAAACTGTGTGTTTTTGTGGAACTACCGGAATATCTTTTAATAATTCTTTAGTCCAACATCCTGCTGCCGATATAATTGTTTTAGCTTTGATATCAGAAATATTTTTTACTTCGCCTTTAATAAATTCAGCACCTAATTCAATTGCCTTACTTTTTAAGGCGCTATGAAACATGAAAGGATCAATCCATCCCTCACTTTGGTTGTCAGTATAAGTTGCTGTTTCAATACCTTCACTATTTATATAAGGAAATATTTTTGATAGTTCAGAACCTTTGATATTTTTAGTTCCAGCTTCACAAGCTTCATGATTTTTTAAGGCTTCATATTGTTCCTCAGCATGCTCTGGACCAAACATTAACAAGTATCCATTTGTAACCATGCTTGCTGTAGGATTTGGATTTTTTTCAGTTTTAAGTAATTCTGGTATTTGAAAAATAAATTCTCTAGCAAACTTTCCAAGTAATATGTTTTCTTTTTGAAAAAACTGTCTTCTAAATCCACCAAGGGACAATGGAAATGAAGCTGTTTTATAAGTTGGGTCTCTTTCTATAACTTTTACTTTTCTACCTTCTTTAGATAAAAAATAAGCTGTAGCAGTTCCAATTATTCCACCACCTACTATTACAACATCATCCATAATTTATTTTAATTTAATATGATTAAACTTATATTAAGAAGTAAAGCAAAGAGACACCAAAGTAAATAAGGAATCATTAAATAATAACTATACAAGTTGACACGCTTAAATCTAATTATGAGAATAATTATCAATAAGATTAAAATTACTAATACAATCATAGCTAAAACTATTTTATGAAAAACAAAAAAAACTATACTCCAAGTTGTATTAAAAATTAAATGAATGAAATAAAGGTAAATAGTGTTCATGTCTCTATTTTTACTATGCCAAAATTTCCAGATAGCAATTGTCATAAAAAAATAGAGTGTTGTCCAAACTGGTGCAAAAATCCAATCTGGTGGATTAAATGAAGGTTTGATGATTAAAGAATACCAAGGCTCTTTAAAACCTACAGTAGCTAAACCTCCTATTGCAGATGCAGAAAAAGTTACAAGAGCAAACAATAAAAAAGATAAGAATTTGTTTTTTAACATATTTCTATTATACAATAGAATATGGAAGATAAAAAAGTTATTTGGATAACGGGTGCAAGTAGTGGAATTGGTAAGGCTCTTGCAATCAAATTTGCAGAAAATGGGTGGATGGTTGCTGCATCTGCAAGACGTGAAAATTTATTAAATGAACTTAAAAAAATTAATCAAAATATATTTCCTTTTCCCCTGGATGTTACTGAAGTCGATGCATGTAAATTAGTCGCAAAAGACATAATCAAACAATTTAATAATATTGATATCTGTGTGTTCGGTACTGGCATGCATGATCCAAAATCCGAGAAAAAATTTAATTTAGACAAGATAAGAGAAATAATGGAAGTTAATTATTTTGGAACCATGAATTCAATTAATTCAATCTATGATTATTTTTCTGAGAAAAAAAATGGCCAAATATCTATAATTTCTTCTGTTGCGGGCTATAGAGGATTGCCTGCAGCTGGTGCATATTGTGCTTCAAAATCAGCACTTACCAGCTTTGCTGAAAGCTTAAACTTTGATATGAGAATGAAGAATGTGCGTGTTTCGTTAATCAGCCCTGGTTTCATAAAAACGCCTATGACTGATCAAAATGATTTTCCAATGCCCATGATCAAAACTCCAGAATTTGCTGCAGATGAAATTTATAAAGGATTAGTAATCAAAAAAAGTTTTGAAATACATTTCCCCAAAGCCTTTACCTATTTTTTAAAATTCCTTCAAATGCTACCTAGTAGTTTATATTTTAAACTAGTTGCTAGAGGTATGAAGAAGATTGATTATTAATTTTTTTTAAAGAAAACTGTCAATTCACCAACTTTAAATCCAAACTTTGTAAGTGTAGCTCGATTAATTGCAACATCTTCATCCTGTTTAAAAATCCAATCATCAAAAGAAACTTTAATATTCTTTCCTTTAAATGGGACCATTAAATCGTACTCAAATTTAAAAGCTGATCCATATTGATAACCTTTAGCTGTACCCACGACATCGGGTGCCGTTCCTTCGTAATAATTTTGATCAATCTTTTTGATTTTCCATATACGATTTTGTTTTTCTCCGTCTGTCCAATAAAAATCTTCTTTAAGAGTTAAAATATCTCCCTCAAAACTACCTGTCATATCAGCTTTAAACTGTCTAGTAACTTTACCACTACGGTCTTGTAATAGACCCCATGCTTTAACCGGACCATTAAAATATTGCTCTATAGTCATAGTTGGTTCAGTGTTTTTAAAATCTGTCGGTTTCATAGAGTTATTGTTTATACAACTTGCTGTAAAGAATAAAGCAAATATTAATACTGTTAATCTAATTATCTTTAAGTTTATCATGTAGCTCCTATAGTTATTTATTTTGTAGTGAAAATTGAATTAAGTCTATGTTTTTTGATTTAAAACCAGCTTCACAATATGAAAGGTAAAATTCCCACATTTTTTTAAATTTTAAATCAAAGCCTTGTTTTTTAATTAAGTCCCATTTTTTATTAAATATTTCTCTCCAAATAATCAAAGTCTCGGAGTAATGATTGGCATATGAATTATACTCACCAAATTTTAATCCATTTTTATCAACATAATTTTGTAGTTCACTTTTTGAGGGTAAAAAACCACCTGGGAAAATATATTGTTGTATAAAATCTTTTTTATTTTTATATCTATTAAATAAACTATCATCGATAGTTATGGCTTGAATACCTACCGTACCCGAGGGTGTTAGATTATTTTTAATCGTATTAAAATAACTGTCTAAATAGTTTTGACCTACAGCCTCAATCATTTCTATTGATGCAATATGATCATATTTATCCTTTAAATCTCTATAATCTTTAATTTGAATATTTACTTTTTCATTAAGTCCACATCGATGAATTCTCTCTTTAGCAAATTCATATTGTTTTTTGGAAATAGTAATACAATCTAATTTAACATCATAATTAGTACCTAAATACTCAGCAAAACCACCCCAACCACAACCAATTTCTAAAATTTTATTACCACTTGAGGGTCTTATAAGATCAATTAGTTTTTGATATTTATTGTTCTGAGCTTCAAAAAGTTCTTGTTTGGGGCTTTCAAATATAGCACTGGAATAGGTTAAAGTTTTATCAAGCCATAATGAAAAAAAATCATTTCCTAAATCATAATGTTTGGCAATATTTTCTTTACTTCTATTTTTAGTATTTTTTATAATTTTATTTTTAATAAAATTGATAAAAGGCAAATCGAAGATTCCAGAAAATTTATAAATAGTTTTTATATTCTTTGCTGTTAACTCAATCAAATCAGAAAGATTATTTGTTATAAAAAGATCTTTCATATAAGACTCTCCCAAACCAATACTTCCACTTTTAATCAAATTATAATTTAGGCTTTCATCTTTAATTTCTAAAAAAACTTTTAAATTTTCATCAGGGTTGCCAAACTTTAAAACTTCACCATTTACTTTTTTAATTTCAAGAAAACCATGCTTAATATTTTTTAATGCACTAAACACAATCAAATCTGAAATTTTGTAAATTAACATTAGTTTTCGATAGTAATATTATTCTTAATATTTAATTTTTTTTTTATAAATTTAATTCCTTTTGTCCATAATTTAAATGCCTCATAATGTATCGCTATAATGATTTTGAATGTCATTAATGGATGTTTTAAATAAGATTTAAGTAGGTTTCTATTGGTCAATTCACTTTTAATACCATCTTGTGAAGCATATAATACTTTGCCAACTGGATCATTCAGATCAATTATTACAGATATTTTATTACCAGGTTTCAATAGTCTAAAAAAATAAATACAATTCATTTCTATAAATGGAGATACATGAAATTTCTTCTTACACATATGTTGAATCAGATTTTGGTCTTTTTCAGTTTTAAAAACATAAACATGTTGCTCGCCAAATGTGTTTTTTACCTCATATAATATAGATATTAGATCAAAATTTTTGTCGTAGACATAAAAAACACTTAATGGATTAAATACATATCCAAATATTCTTGGGTAACATAAAAGTTTAATATGAACATCGTTAGTATCAATATTATTTTTTCTAAGATTATCTAAAACCCATTCCTTAAGAGAGCTCCCATCTCTTGCTCCATGGTCTTTATCAAAGAAACTAATAATATTTAGTTTATTGTATGAAAATATCTTTAAAGTTTTGTGTAGTAAATCTATTTCCGATAAATCTATAAGAAGTGAAAATACATTGTAATTAAAACTATGAATTTTGGGCTTAAATCTTTTATGAATTACATTTCCTGTATAAATATAAGAATTTTTAATCATTAAGTGTTTTTAGCATATCAATAGAGGACTTTATTCCATCCTCGTGAAAACCATAACCAAAATAACTACCACAAAATAAAATATGTTTTTTATTTTGAATTTTATGCAGGTTACTTTGATTGGTTAATGCTTCTGTATCGTAATAAGGGTGAGTAAATGCTACTTTTTTAAATATCTTATCATTTGGAATTTCTTTAAATGGATTAATTGTTAAAAAAATATTTCTATCTATCTTTAAATTTTGTAACTGATTTATCCAATATGTTACAGCTGTCTTTTCATTATTATTTGAGTCCATTGAAGAATTCCAAGCACACCATGCTTTTTTATTTTTAGGCATAACACTTTCATCAAAATGTATTACTGCAGTGTTTGCTCTATATTTAAATTTTCTTAATATTGACTTCTCGTCTAGTGTTGGATTATCAATTATCTTTAATGCTTCGTCTGCATGAGTTGCTATTACAACTTTATCATATTCAAAGAACTCATTTTCCTCCCCATAAAAAATTTTAGCACCTAAATCATTTCTAGTGATTTTATTTATATTGTAATTCTTAAAATGTTCTCCACTAACTTGGCCTATTATCTTATCGACATAAGTTTTGCTTCGATTTGTAACCGTAAACCATTGAGGTCTATCTTTAATTTTAAACAGTCCATGATTCTTGAAAAAGCTTAGAAAAAAAGATAATGGCATTTGTTTTGCTTCATATGGAGGCATCGACCATATAGCAGATACCATTGGTATAATATGATAATTAATAAAATATTCTGAAATTTTTATTTCTGTTAAATACTCCCCTAATGTTATCGAACTAATTTTTTTAATTTCTATTTTTTCACAGTTTTTATAAAAGCTTAAAATTTCAAAAAACATTTTTAAGAATTTTGGATTAAATAAATTTTTTTTATTAGAAAAAATTCCACCTAATCCTTTTCCACAATATTCTAATCCACTATTTTCTACAGTAACAGAAAATGACATATCACTTTTTTCAATCTCTATTTTATTTTCTAAAAAAAAATTAATTAAATTTGGATATGTTTGCTTATTAAAAACCATAAATCCAATATCTATTGGAATTTCTTTGTTAGGGTTGTAAGCAACCTTTATTGTATTTGCGTGACCCCCAAATTGATTTTCTTTTTCAAATAAATCAACTTTATGTTTTTTAGATAGGTAATAAGCAGCACTTAATCCTGATATACCAGCACCTACTACAGCAATTTTCATCTTAGTAAATATCTAAGCAGCTGTGTCTTCGTACTCTTCCATAGATGGACATGTGCAAAACAAGTTTTTATCTCCATAAACATTATCTACTCTACCAACTGGAGGCCAATATTTATTTGTTCTTAAAAACTCTGAAGGATAAGCGGCCTCTTCTCTTTCATACTTATGATCCCACTTATTGGATGTTAATTCAACGTGAGTATGTGGCGCATTCTTCAATGGGTTGTCAGTCTTGTCATATTCACCCGACTGAATTTTATCTATTTCTTGTTTTATTTTTATAAGAGTAGAACAAAATTTATCAATTTCACTCAAACTTTCACTTTCTGTAGGTTCAATCATCATTGTACCAGCAACAGGCCAAGACATTGTTGGAGCATGGTAGCCAAAATCAATCAATCGCTTTGCAATATCTTCTTCAGTGATCCCTGTTTCACTTTTTATCGTTCTAATATCAATGATACATTCATGAGCTACATTGCCACTTTTACCCTTATATAAAATTGGAAAAGAGTCTTTTAATTTGTGGGCAATATAATTTGCATTTAGTATTGCAACTTGTGATGCTTTTCTTAAGCCTTCAGAACCCATCATCTTTATATACATCCATGAAATCGATAAGATACTTGAGCTACCCCAAGGAGCTGCAGATACCGCTCCCATTCCAGTCACTGGACCACAATCTTTTATCACAGAATGTTTTGGCAAAAATATTTCTAAATGTTTTTTACACGCTATTGGTCCCATACCAGGTCCACCACCGCCATGAGGTATACAAAATGTTTTATGCAAATTTATATGACAAACATCTGGTCCAAAATTTCCTGGTTTAGCAATACCTACTAATGCATTTAAGTTAGCTCCATCCATGTAAACTTGCCCACCATGATTATGAATTAACTCACATATGTCAGTTATTTTCTCTTCAAATACACCATGTGTTGATGGATAAGTGACCATAAGGGCAGCTAAATTTTCTGAATGTTCTTCAGCTTTATTTTTTAAATCTTCATAGTCTACGTTTCCATATTGATCACATTTAACAACAACTACTTTCATACCAACCATTTGAGCACTAGCCGGGTTTGTGCCATGCGCTGAACTTGGAATTAAACAAACATTACGATTCGTTTCACCATTTTTTTCATGAAATTTACGTATTACCATTAGACCAGCAAACTCTCCTTGAGCACCAGCATTTGGTTGCAATGAAACTCCAGAAAATCCAGTAATTGATCTCAACCAGTTTTTCAAATCTGTAAATAATTCTCTATAACCATCCATTTGCTCTACAGGAGAAAAAGGATGTGGCTGTGAAAATTCTTTCCAGGTAACTGGTATCATTTCTGCAACTGCATTAAGTTTCATAGTGCACGAGCCTAAGGCAATCATAGATTTATTTAAAGCAATGTCAGAGTCTTCTAATTTTTTTAAATATCTAAGCATTTCTGTTTCCGAATGATAACTATTAAAAACTGGATGATCTAAATAAGTTGAAGTTCTTAATAGGTTTTTTGGAATATTAGATAAACTTTCATTCATATTTTCTTTAATTGTTTCTGAACAATTAAAGATTTTTAGTAACTGATTTGCTCTATAAAGATTTTTTCTCTCATCAAAAGATACTGCTAACATTTCAGAATTCACTTTTCTGATGTTCACTCCTTGATCTAAAGCATTTTTGTATATCTTCTCTGTTTTATCTAGAGTTTTTATTGTAACCGTATCAAAAAATTCATTTGAATAAAGTTCATAACCAGATTGCTTTAGTTTATCTGCAAAATTTTTAGTTAATTGAGAGACACTTTCTGCAATTTTTTTAATTCCTTGTGGACCATGATAGACCGCATATGCTGCAGAAACTATTGCCAATAATGCTTGTGCAGTACAAATATTACTTGTAGCTTTGTCTCTTCTTATATGTTGCTCTCTTGTTTGAAGGGCAAGTCTATATGCTTTTTTCCCATGTCTATCTACTGACACACCTACTATTCTGCCTGGCATTGATCTTTTATATTCATCTTTTGTAGCAAAAAATGCTGCATGGGGACCACCATAACCCATTGGAATTCCGAAACGTTGAGAGCTACCGACAGCAATATCGGCACCTAACTCAGCAGGTGTTTTTAGTTTAGCGAGTGCTAACAAATCACATGCTAAAACTGCTTTTCCATTAAATTTATGTATTTTACTAATAGCCTCACTTGGGTCTTTAATATCTCCAAGAGTTCCTGGATATTGAATGATACCACATATAATATTTTCTTTAATATCTTTATCTTCGTCACCAACTATTATTTCTAGGCCTAAAGGTTCAGCTCTTGTTTTAATCACATCAATTGTTTGAGGATGACAATTTTTTGAAACAAAAACTTTTTTAGATTCAGACTTAGATATTCTATAACTCAATCCCATAGCTTCCGCTGCAGCTGTTCCTTCATCTAAAAGAGAGGCATTAGCGATATCCATTCCAGTAAAGTCAATTATCATTTGTTGAAAATTTAATAACATTTCCAATCTGCCTTGTGCTACTTCTGGCTGATAAGGGGTATAAGAAGTATACCATCCTGGATTTTCTAAAATATTTCTAAGTATTACATAGGGAGTATAAGTTCCATAATAACCCATTCCTATAAAGCTAGAATAAATCTTATTTTTTTTAGAAATATCTTTTAATTTTCTAAGTGCTTTATATTCAGAATTTGGATCACCAATATCCAAATCATCTTTAAGAAGAATTTTTTCTGGTACAGTATCTTTTATTAAATCATCAAGATTTTGGTATCCCAACTCTTTAAGCATAACATTTTGTTCATCAATAGATGGACCTATATGTCTTTGTATAAAATCTTTTTGAGCATTCTTTAACATTTAACTACCACTTTCTTTTGAAAATTTTTCGTATTCTTCTTTATTCATTAATGAATCCATTTCAGACTTATCAGTAATTTTTAATTTAAAAAACCATGCTTCATTTTCTGGATCAGAATTAACTTTTGCAGGATCGTCAACAATGGCTTGGTTATTTTCGATAATTTCTCCAGATACAGGAGTATAAATATCACTTGCAGCCTTTGTAGATTCTACAACTCCAGCATTGCCATCTTTAACTACAGAAGATCCTATTTCTGGTAACTCTACGAAAACTATATCTCCTAGCATTTCGGTTGCATGTTGTGTAATTCCTACAACAGCAGTGTCTCCATCTAACTTTATCCACTCGTGTTCTTTAGAATATTTTACTTCACTCATTTACTAGCTCCTTTCACATAACTTTTTTTATAAAATGGCAAATTACTTATAATTGCCGGATATTTTTTTCCTCTCACTTCTAAAAAAACCTTAGTATCAATTTTAGAAAATGAATTTTCTACATAACCCATTGCAACTGGGGCCTGAACGCTGGGTCCAAAAGTTCCACTTGTAATTTCCCCAATATTTTTATCATCCTCACTAAATATTGAAGTTTTTTCACGGGCTATAATTCTTCCTTCTGGCTTAATACCTACGCGGATTTTGCTTACTCCTTTCTCGATTTGAGATTTAATTTTTTCACATCCAATAAACCCACCCTCAAGAATTCTATTTTTTGATATCGCCCATTTTAAATTTGCTTCTACTGGGCTTTTATTAATATCCATGTCATGACCATACAAACAAAGTCCCGCCTCTAGTCTCAAGGTATCTCTGGCACCTAATCCAATTAAATTAGCCCCTTCATCTATGAGTTTTTGCACAAACGCTTCTGCGTTCTCATTTTTGATAGATATCTCAAATCCATCTTCGCCGGTATAACCTGATCTTGTGATATAAATATCCTCTTTAAGATAATTAAACGTATCACCATTCATAAATTTTAGATCTGATACTCCATTGATTATCTTTTCTAGTATTTGGACTGCTTTAGGGCCTTGAATTGCTATAAGCGATAGCTCTTCACTTAAAATCATTTCATACTTATCTTCTAACAATTTAGTTAAAAGTTTAAAATCTGTATTCTTACAAGCAGCATTTAATACAATGTTAAAACCACCTTCAACTTTTGTGATAATCAAATCATCATAAATTCCTGCTTCATCATTCATTAAAAAACTATATTTGGATTGATTTAATTTAGCCTTACTCAATTCAGCTGGAAAAATTTTTTCAAGATCTTTTGCCAACTTATCATCTCCTTTAATGAATAACTGACCCATATGGGACACATCAAAAATACCTGCATTTTCTCTTGTACTTTTGTGTTCCTCAATAATTCCTTTAGAATATTGAATTGGCATTTGATACCCAGCAAATGGAACAAACTTAGCTCCATGCTTTTGATGTAAACTGTAAAGTGCGGTTTTTAAAATATCCATATTAACTTACTGTACCCATCTGTATGTTTGCCTGAGAGTTTTATTCCGTCGGCGAGAACTTAATCTCTTTCCAGAGTTAATATGTTACGGTCCTTTTGCCTGAGAGATTCCTGGGTGGTTGCTCCTTCGGCGCTACGATTGTTTGTAGTCTCTCCCGTATATAAGAATAATCTACCAGATATGTAACAGAGTCAATTAATAATTTTTTCTTTTTTATTTGAAAAAAGTAGTGAGTAAAATTGCAATAATACTGCAAAAAGAATTACTCCTCCTCCGATTAAAGTAAATAAAGAAGGTCGTTCAGCTGCAAATAAAAAGGCCCACATTGGCCCCAACACAGATTCGGATAACATGATTATACCAACCATTGCAGATGGTGTACTACGTGCACCCATAGTTATAAATATAAAACCAAATCCTACTTGAAAAAAACCTGCTGTAAAACCTAAAAATATATCATGTGAAGAAATCATAAGCTTCTCAGATAATAAAAATCCAATAAAGCATGAACTCACACCAGCTATAAATTGAGCTGGCACCATGTCAACTGTAGGAAATTTTCTAACAATTATAATTAAGACTGCAAATGTAATTGGCATGCTAAAAGCCGCTAAGTTTCCAGACATCTCTCCTGGTGATAAAGAATTACCTACCATTAATAGGACACCCGTAATTGCTAAAATAATTGAAGCTAAAGTAATAGATGAAATTGTTTCTTTTAAAAATAAATAACCAAATATTGCTAAAAAGAGTATTTGCGTCGAAATAATAAAATTAGTATTGGCAACAGTTGTATTATACATCGCAAAGACGTACCCACAAAAACCAAATGATAAAATAACTCCACCAATAAGTCCTGGTAAACCTGAATCGTAAAACGCTTTAAATAATTTTTTTTTATAAGTAATTATTAAAAAAAGTAAGACTGTAAGCGAAAAAAATAAAGATCTCCAAAATAATATTTGCCATAATGTTGATCCTTCAAATGATTTAACAATTAAGCCTCCAAAGCTTAAGCAGCAAGCTCCCATAAAAACTAATATAGGACCTGGAATTTTATTAATTACATTCATTTAAATATTTATTTGTATCTTCTGTGTATGCTTTAAATATATTCTGAGCTTCTTCAAGACTTACTTCCTTAAAGTTTATTTTTGTTCCAGGAGTTAATTGCCCAACTAAATCAAGATCAGCAGTAATAACTACTCCAATCTTTGGATATCCTCCAACTGTTCCATGATCAGATAACATTATTATTGGATTACCATCAGCTGGTACTTGAATAACTCCTCTTACCAAACCTTCTGATTTGATATTGGTGTTTTCTATATTTTCTAATTTTGGACCTTTTAATCTTATTCCCATTCTATCAACAAGGTTTGTGATTAAAAAATCTTCATTAAAAAATTTATCTATTGCATCCTTAGAAAAATAGTCAAAATTTGTACCCTTAATAATTCTAATGATATTATCAGTAGAATAATCATAATTTATTTTTTTGTTCATTGCACTTTTGGTATCAATTTTTTTAATAAAAATTTTATCATTTATGGAATATTTTTTTCCATTATTTGGTCCAATATTTGCTTTAGTATTTATGGAATAACTGCCCCAGGTTTTTTCTAGATCAAAGCCACCATTAACAGCTAAATATCCATACGTAGAATTTTTGGTTGATATTATATCTATTTGATCCTCTTCATCTAAAATATAACTTTTGTAACACTCACCATCTTCAACCTCTAAATTCTTTCTAATGATTTTAAAAAAAATATCTCCAGATATTGCAAAATTAATTTTTCCATTCTTTAACTTTAAAAGAGGGCCTTGGTATGCAAACTCTAATACAGGCTCATCTAATTGATTTTCAACTAGTCTATTTGATAATGTATAATTTCTTTGATCAATTGCTCCACTTACTGCAATACCGATATGATATAAATGATTTCTACCTTTGTCTTGAATGGTAGTATTAACTCCTGCCCTTACAATCTCAAAATATGTTTTATTCATTCCAATTTAAATATTCTTCTTTTGTTATTTGGTAAAAACTTACTTTATCACCTGGATTAACTAGAGCCGGTTGAACTAAATTTTTATCATCAAAAATTTTCTTTGGGGTATTACCAATAATATTCCAACCACCAGGACTTTCAAAAGTATAAATATTTGCAAATTGTTCTGTTATTCCTACCGATCCTTTAGGCATCTTTAACCTCGGTGTTTCTAATCGATCACATCTAATATTTTCATTAAGATCTCCTAAAAAAGGCATTCCAGCAATAAAACCAGTCATATAACAAAAATATTCTTTGCCAAAATACAGTTCTAATATTTTATCTTTATCTATATTCAATTTTTCAATTAGCCTTAAAAAATCTAATCCATACTCATCGTCACAACAGACTGGAATCTTAATTTTTTGATTATTGTTTTTAATATCTCTATTAATAGTTAAGCCTTCTATAAAATTTTTAATTTTTTTATAGTTGGTTACAGTCAAATCAAAACTAACAATTAATTTATTATAAGAAGGTGTTAAGTTAGTTATTCCTTCGATCTTTTTATCTTTTATTAATTTTGATATATGGTGAAAGTAATCTATGACGCTTGAATTTATTGCTTCATTAACTTCTGAGCCAAAATCACAATATACCGCTGCATCACCAAGATTTGATATATTTTTAACCATGTCATGTTATACTCCAGACTAAAGAGTATGGAAATTAATATCAATTGTGATTTAGGAGAAAAATCTAAGTTTCATTCTATCAAGAATGATCCAGAATTACTTAATATTGTAAACTCTGCCAACATTGCATGTGGCTACCATGCAGGTGATGAAAAAACAATGGAGATGGTTATTCAAATTTCAAAAAAAAATGGTGTTAGTTTAGGTGCCCATCCATCATTTAATGACCCTGAAAACTTTGGAAGAAAAAGAATGAATTTAAGTTCCTTAGAAATAAAAAAACTAATTTTCGACCAATATGAAATATTACAAAAAATTGCTCAAAAATATAATGAAAATGTTACTCATATTAAACCACATGGGGCTCTTAATAACATGGCTTGTGAAGATCTGGAATTAGCCACAACTCTAGCTGTGGCCATTAAAGAGATTAATAAAGATATTATTTATCTGGTACCAACAGGTTCGCAAATGGAAGTTGCTGCTAAGAAAAATGGTTTGAAAATAGCTTGTGAAATTTTTGCAGATAGAAATTATGAAGATAATGGAAATTTAATTTCTAGAAGTAAACCAAACGCTTTAATCACTGACCCTCAATTAGCAAAAAATCATGTGTTGAGTATGGTTAAAAATCAGGCAATAAATTGTCTCAGTGGTAAACAGATACCTTGTGAGATTGACTCGGTTTGTATACATGGTGATAATGAAAGCTCATTAGCAACTGCAAAATCTATCAGAGATAATTTAGTTGATAATGGCTTAGAACTAAAACCTTTAAATAAAATGGATAAATTTAATTAAAATATGAAAAAACTTATTTATACTTTACTAATAATTATAGCACTCACTAATAATTTATTTGCAGCAGGAAGTAGCAGTGATAGCGATTCTACTCCTAAAGCTTCAGACTACACAAAAGCAAAAAATTTAATTAACTCAGCTAAGAAATATGAAAAAAAAGGAAAAATTGACAAAGCACAAGAAAGATATGCTAAAGCACAAAAGCTTCTTTTAAAATCTAATGATGAAAAACCACTGCAGGCAGATACTTTAAACTATTTAGGTTTCACCACTAGAAAACTTGGAGATTTTGAAGGAGGTGAAAAATTTTACTTACAAGGCCTAGAAATTGAACCTAATCATAATGGAATAAATGAGTACCTTGGTGAGCTTTATGTAGTTACAAACCGAATAGATATGGCTAAAGAAAGGTTAGAAGTTTTAAAAACCTGTAACTGTGAAGAGTTTGATGAACTAAAAGAAATAATTGAAGGAACTAAAAAATCTAAATATTAAATTTATGCTCGATATTAAAAATCCAATTGAAGCAAGAAAGGTTATTAGAAAAAATGAGTACAGAAATCAAACAGCAGGAACTGCTAATAAATATGTACAGGGAAATCTTTGTATATTGCCCAGCAAATATGCAATGGATTTTGCATCATTCTGTCAAAAAAATCCTAAACCATGCCCTTTAATAGGGTTTGGTACAAAAGGAGATCCATCATTAAAAGATTTAGGGGATATTGATATTAGGACTGATGTTCCTCAATATAGAATATGGGAAAAAGGAAAAATTATTGATGAACCATATGACATCAAAAAATATTGGAATGAAGATTTAACGACATTTGTTTTAGGATGCTCTATGTCTTTTGAGTTACCATTAATTGAGGCAGGAATACCTATCCAGCATATTGAAAATGATACTATTGTTCCAATGTATCGAACTTCAATAGATTGTGAGCCAGCAGGACAGTTCTCAGGAAAATTGGTTGTTTCTATGAGACCTTTAAATTCAAAAGATGCTATTAGATCAATTCAAATTAGTTCTAGGTTCCCAGCAGTTCATGGTGCTCCTATTCATTTAGGTGACCCATCAGAAATTGGAATAAAAGATATAATGAATCCTGAATACGGCGATCCTCCTAAGGCATTTAAAAATAATGAAATTCCTGTATTTTGGGCTTGTGGCGTAACACCTCAATCTGTTTTACAAGATTCAAAACCAGACTTTTGTATAACACATGCTCCAGGAAAAATGCTTATTACGGATAAATTAAATAATGATTTGGCAGCTTTATAACTAGTTCCCTAAAAAAACCTTCTTAACTTTTTCGTTATTAATTAATTCATTAGATTTACCACTAATAACCAACCTTCCACTCTCAAGAACATAACCCCTATCAGCCATGCTTAGTGCCAATCTTACATTTTGTTCAACAAAAAGAATTGATATTCCTTCACTAACCACATTTTTGAATATTTTTATTAAATCTTTCACTACTAGAGGTGATAATCCTAAAAATGGTTCATCTACCATCAAAAGTTTTGGAAGTCCCATCAAGCCTCTTGCTATAGCAAGCATTTGCTGTTCACCACCAGACATAGTGTGAGCTAACTGGCTTGATCTAGATTCTAATTTTGGAAAAATTTTATAAACTTTAGATAAAGAACTACTTAATTTTTCTTTTGCTTTAGGGTGCCAAGCACCAAGAATAAGGTTTTGCATAACAGTAAGATGTGGAAATACTCTTCGTCTCTCAAGAACATGAGAAATTCCTAATTCAGTTCTTTTGAAAGTTGGGATTTCAGAAATTAGATTATTTTTAAAATGTATGCTTCCATTCTTATGACTAACTAGATTACTAATTGTATTTAAAATTGTACTTTTGCCAGATCCATTAGGTCCTAAAAGAGCAACCATTTCTCCATTATCTACATTTATTGATACATCCCAAATAACTTGAAAATCATCATATAAAACATCAATATTTTTTATATCAAGTAGCATCAACAGTTCCTAAATATGAGTCTATTACTTCTTCATTTTGTTGAATTTCTTTTGGTGTACCATATGCAATTCTTTTACCCTGATCTAGCGCTAGAATATTGTCAGAAATTTCCATTATAATATTAATATTATGCTCAATGGTAATTATTGTTACGCCAGATTTTTTAAGTTTTTTAATTAACTCAACTAAACCTGGAATAGTTTTTTGATCAACACCTCCAGTAACTTCGTCCATCAATAGTAGTTTTGGTTCAATTGCCATTGCTCTTGCCATTTCTAATCTTTTTCTTTGACCTGTCGAAAGCTCTCTAGCAAAATGATGTCTCTTTTCTATAAGATCAACAAAATCTATTATTTCTAATGCTTTATCCCTTGCTTTTTTAATATTATCTTCTTTAACAAAAGAGCCAATCATTACATTTTCTAATAATGTTTGATCTGCAAACGGTTTTAATTTTTGAAAAGTTCTTCCAATACCCAAGCTACTAATTTTATCAGGACTTAAGCCTGATATATCTTTATTAAAGAAACTAACTTTACCATTATCAGTTTTTGTATAGCCAGTAATTAAATCAAACAAAGTAGATTTGCCTGCACCATTGGGTCCTATTACTCCCAAAATTGTACCTTCTATAACCTCAAAAGAAATATCATTATTGGCTTTTATACCTCCAAAAGATCTACTTAAATTTTCTACAGATAAAATCTTCATCTTTGTTTTTTTCTTTCTAAAATATTTTTTGGAAAAAAAGATATAAGTCCCTCTGGTCTAAAAATGCAAATTAGCATTAGAATTAAACCATAGAGAATTAAGTCTACAGCCCCACCAGTTCCACCTAAATAAATTCTAGAATATTCTGAAATTGGAATAAGTATAGCTGCACCCACAATCGGGCCCCAAACATTTCCAATCCCGCCAAGGACTGTAATCAATAAAACAATAATTGAAATTTCTATATTAAAAACTCTATCTGGATCAATAATAAGTATGTACTGAGCAAATAAACTTCCCATTGGTGCCATTATCATTGCTGAGATTACATAGGCTATGATTTTATAATTAGAAACATTAATACACAAACTTAATGCAGCCTGTGGATCATCTCTTACAGCTCTTAATCTGTAACCTAATTTTGATCTACTTAAGAGCCATACTAAAAAAAATGTAATTATAAAAAATACTAAAAAAATATAATAGTAAGGCATTTTGCTACTATGAAATTGAAGAGCCAACAAAGAGTCTCCTGAGGTCATAGGAACCCATACTCCTGATGCTGCACCTACCCACTCCCACCTTTGAAATATAACTTGAAAACTAATTCCAATTAATAAAGTAGCGATTGCAAAATAATGCCCACTAAGTCTTAACATTGGGATGCCAATTAAAACTGCAGCAACTCCTGAAACAATCATTCCAAGAAAAATACTTATCCATGGGGATATACCATACTGAACATACAGAAATGATGTTGCATAGGCTCCAATTCCAAAAAAAGCTCCATGACCTAAACTGATTTGTCCTGAAAAACCTGCAATTACATTCCAAGATTGAGCCATAACTGCGTGCATAAAAATCATTATCATTAAATGAAGGTAGAAAGAATTCAATCCAAAATGAGGTAAAGCGAATAACAATACAATTAGACTACTAATTAAAGATATTATTCTTTTGTCTGTATTCCAGAGAGGTTCAGATTTAGCTATTAATAATTTATCCATAATTAATACCTTCCAAACAAACCTTGTGGTCTAAAAATTACAACTAATAGATAAATTGCAAAAACATATAAAAGCTTAAATGATGGATCTATCAGCAAACCACCTAATGATTCAACTAATCCAATAATAATTCCTGCATACAAACACCCTATAATACTTCCAAAGCCTCCTAATGCCACTGCAACAAATGCAAATAGTGCAAAATTTATTCCTACGTCAGTAAAGATAAAAAAATAATTAGCCATCATTCCTCCAGCAACACCAACACAACCAAGTCCTATTGCCCAACCGATAGCAAACATTTTATCAGATGGTATACCTAAAATTTCAGCTGCATGCCTGTCTTGTGCTGTTGCCTGTAGTGCTAAACCAGTTTCAGTTTTTGTTACGAATAGATAAAGAAGAATAAAAGCAACCAAACATACTAAACTAGCAATTAGTTGAGGCTGTCCAATAAACATTCCTGAAATTTCTAATCTTCCTTCTAATAATGGTTTATCAATATTTCTAAAATCTGGTGTCCATAAAAACTGTGCAATTGATCTAATGAATATTGATAATCCAAATGTTGCACAAATCTGGATTAGCATTTTGGCTTTCAATATATATCTAATCAAAAAATAATGAGTTAGCACTCCGCAAAAAGCCATTAATAAAATTGTAATTGGAATTGAAAAAATTGGATCTAACCCAAATAAAGACCATAACCAAAATGATGAAAACATCGATAACATCAAATGTTCACCATGAGCAAAATTTACTATATCCATTAATCCAAAAATTAAACTTAACCCAGCAGCAATTAATGCATAAATTAAACCCATCATTAATCCTGTCACCATTGCTTGTAAGATTATTTCAGATGTCATTTATTTTTTATAAATTTTATACTGTTTGCTGAATAGTAAGTCATTGAATTGATATCATATATAGTATTAGATTATATTTTTAAAAAAAACAAATATGAGGGAAAATAAATGAAAAAAATAATACTTTCAGTATTTACTTTTTTATCATTAGTTTGTGCGCCTACAATTAGTGCTGCAGAAAATGTTAAAATTGGAGTACTTTATCCATTAACTGGGCCTGTTGCTCAGGTTGGAAAAGATGCCGTAGCAGCAGTTCAAACTGCTTTAGATATTATAAACAACAGCCATAATATTCCTGGTATGCCTTTAGCAAAAGATGCTGGCCTAAAAGGTTTAGGTGGTGGAAAAATTTCAATTGTTGTTGGTGATCATGGTGGAAAACCAGATATTGGAGTTGGTGAAACAGAGAAAATGTTAAACTCTGATAAAGTTCATGCAATGTTTGGTGCTTACTACTCATCTGTAACAGGTGCAGCAAGTCAAGTATCTGAAAGAGCTGGTATACCTTGGGTTAATGGTGAGTCGACTTCACCAAAATTAACTACAAGAGGGTTTAAATATTTCTTTAGAGTAACACCACATGATGGTGAGTTTACTCAATTGATGTTTGAATTTATGGACGATTTTAACACTAAGAATGGTAATAAGTTAAAGACACTTGGAATTATTCATGAAGATACTCTTTGGGGAGCTGATAGTGGTGGAACACAAAACACAATGGCTAAAGACAAAGGTTATAAAGTTGTCGAGAAAATTAGCTATAAAGCAAAAACAACTTCTTTAAGTTCTGAAGTACAAAGATTAAAAGCAAAAAACCCTGATGTTTTATTGCCATCTTCTTATACCGCTGATGCTTACTTATTTTTAAACACAGCTAAAGAACTTGATTATAATCCTAAACTTTTAGTTGCTCAAAATGCTGGTTATACTGATCCAAAATTTATAGCTACCATGGGAAGCAAAGCTGAAGGTGTAATTACAAGATCTCCTTTCAACACTGACTTGGCTACTACAATTCCAATGATTGGAACTGTAAATGAAATATTTAAGACACATTCTGGTGGAAGAGATTTATCAGATGTACCTGCTAGAGCATTTACTGGTTTTATGGCATTAGCTAATGCAATTAATAATGCTGGATCAACAGACCCAGAAAAAATTAGACAAGCATTGGTAGATTTAGATATGTCATCTGACTCTCTTATCGTTCCTTACAGAGGTATTAAATTTGGTGCTGATGGACAAAATGAAAAGACAAGAGGTATTTTGATGCAAGTGCAAGATGGAAAATACTGTACAGTTTATCCATTTGAGCTAGCAGCATGTAAACTGCAATACCCAATGCCAACTTGGTCTCAAAAATAATTTAGACTAATACTATTAAAGGCGATCATTAACATGGTCGCCTTTTTTTTATAATTTTTTTAATTGAATTATTATAAATTGATATTATAAAAAACTCTTGATCGAAGAATTCATAATTTTAACCCAAATCATCTTTATTGATATCATCTTAGCTGCTGATAATGCTATTATTATTGGATTAATTGCTGCTAACTTTGTACCAAAAAATAGAAAGCAAATAATTCTCTGGGGTGTAGCTGGAGCTTTAGTTTTTAAAATTATTTTTGCTCTTTTTGCTACTTACTTATTTGAATTTTATTATATTAAAATTTTAGGTGGACTACTTCTAATTTGGATTGTTAATGATTTAAGGAAAGATTTAGTTGAAATGAAGAATAAGATTAAATCACCAGTAAAAAAATCAACAGAACCTTCATTTGTAAAAAGTATTTATAAAGTTTTATTTGCAGATATTACAATAAGTTTTGATAACGTTATTGGGGTAGTTGGTGCTGCAAAAGGTCATTTTGGTTTCATGATATTTGGTCTTGTTTTATCTGTAGTATTAACTGGAGCATTAGCTACTTATTTAGCTAATTATATTCAAAAAAACTTATGGATAGCCTATGTAGGGTTAGGTTTTATTTTAATTGTAGCTCTTCAACTAATAATTGGTGGTTTAAATGATTATGGCGTCTTATCAATTAACGAAACATTCAAACAATATTTTTAATTTAGTATGAATGTTTTTTAGTAGGAAACTTACTTCTAATTACATCTTTCTTAAACTTTAGTGCAGCATCATTTATTTGTTTTTCAATATTTGAATACCTTTTCACAAATCTAGCTTTAATTTTATTCAGACCTATCAAGTCGTCAGTTACTAAAACTTGACCATCACAATGTACTGATGCCCCAATTCCAATTGTAGGAACTTTAACAGTTTTAGTAATTTCTTTTGCTAACGAGCTTTCAACACACTCTAAAACTATTGAAAATACACCAGCATCTTCTAAAAGTTTAGAATCTCTTAAAATAATTTTTCTTTCTGTTATTTCTTTTCCTTTAAATTTAAAATTTGTTGCCGATTGCGGCAGAACACCAAGATGCCCCATCACAGGAATTTTATTCTTAATTAAAGTTTTAATTATTTGAATTACTTTTTTACCCCCCTCAAGCTTGATTGCATCACACTTCGTTTTAGAGATTATTTTTTTTGCATTACTTAAGGCTTCTTTTGAGTTACGGTAAGTGTTATGAGGCATGTCTACTACCATTAAACTTTTTTTAACACCCATTCTTACACTTTTAGAATGTTCAATCATCATATCCAATGTCACTTTTTTTGTAGAAGAAAAACTATAAAGTACAGAGCCAAGGGAGTCGCCTACCAATACAAGGTCACAGTGTCTATCTATTATTGATGCTATATTTTTAGAGTAAGCAGTAAGACTTATAATTTTAGTTTTATTTTTTTTTTTAATAAAGTTTAAGATTTTTTTATTCATTTTTTACCAAACACCTTCATTTTTCATTGAGGCCCAAGGTTCTTTAATTTCTAAATTACCCTCTTGTAAGATTTCTATAGAAATATTGTCTGGAGATCTGACAAATGCCATATGACCATCTCTAGGTGGTCTATTAATTGTATATCCCATATCTTGAAGTCTCTCACAAGTTTGATAAATATTTTCAACACGGTATGCTAAGTGACCAAAATTACGAGATCCATCACCTAACTCATCACCATCCCAATTGTAGGTTAGCTCTAGTTCGGCTTTTTCATCGCCAGGTGCTGCTAGAAAAATTAAGGTAAATCTACCTTGCTCATTTTCCATTCTTCTAGTTTCAATTAAACCTAATCCCTTACAGTAGAAATCTAATGATTTTTCCACGTCTGAGATTCTGATCATGGTGTGTAAATATTTCATAATATTATGTACTCTATAGTAAAGTATTACTCTAATTCAATGGTACTAGGTGGTTTTGAAGTAACATCATAAACAACTCTGTTTATACCTCTAATATTATTAATAATTTGATTAGAGATTGATTGCATAAAACCTTTAGGAAAATCAAAAAAATCAGCAGTCATTCCATCTTCAGAGGTAATTGCTCTTAACAAACAAATATGTTCGTAAGTTCGATTATCACCCATAACACCCACAGTTTTTACTGGTAGGAGTGCAGCATATGCTTGCCAAATTTTATCATATAACCCATGCTCTCTTAAAGCTTTTATAAAATAGAAATCAGCCTCTTTTAAAATTTTAATTTTTTCATTGGTTATAATACCAGGCATTCTAATAGCTAGACCAGGACCAGGAAATGGATGTCTAGAGATTATGTCATTAGATAAATTAAGTTCTAATCCTAATTTTCTAACTTCATCTTTAAATAAAAATTTAAGAGGTTCTACTAATTTTAATTTCATTCTTTTAGGAAGGCCCCCTACATTATGATGTGATTTTATTTTTGAAGTTTGACTACCAGTCACAGATTTACTTTCAATTAAGTCTGGATAAAGAGTGCCCTGAGCAAGAAATTTAACATTCTTAATTCTATTAGCATATCTTTCAAATATTTTAATAAATAGATTACCAATGATTTTTCGTTTTTTTTCAGGATCAGATACATTTGTTAATTTTCTAATAAATTCTTTTTCTGCATTAACATAAATCAAATTAATTTTTAATTTTTTCTTAAAAGTATTAACTACTTGTATTTCTTCATTTTTTCTTAAAAGGCCATTATTAACAAAAATACAAGTTAAATTTTTTCCAATTGCTTTGCTTAATAATTGTGCAACCACACTACTATCCACACCACCCGACAATCCACAAATTACTTTGTTGTCACCTACTTGTTCTTTAATTTCATTAATTAATTTTAATTTTTGATCTTTTGATGACCAGTTTTTTTTAATTTTACAAATAAGAAAAACAAAATTTCTTAATAAAATTTTACCTTTATTAGTGTGTGTTACTTCAGGGTGAAATTGTACACCATAAAAATTTTCTTTAATATTTTCAATAATTGTTAATTTAGAGTTTTTTGTAGAAGCTATAATTTTAAAATTTTTTGGCATCTTTGATACTTGATCAGCATGGCTCATCCAAACATCACTTCTATTATTTTTATTAAAAAAATTCTTAGTTAAAGTACTATTGGATACTTTGTTTATAGTGGCTAAACCAAATTCTCTATGTTTTGATTTTTTAACTTTGCCACCTAATAGTTTTGACAATATCTGATGTCCAAAACATATACCCAGGATTGGAATTCCAAGTTTTAATATCTTCTTATCAAATTTAAATTTATCATTTTCATAAACATTAAGAGGTCCACCAGACAGTATTATTCCAGCAATATTATCTTTTGTAATTTGAGCTATTTTTATTTTTTTATGACTTACAATTTCTGAAAAAACCCCTAATTCCCTTACTCTTCTTGCAATTAATTGTGTAAATTGAGAACCAAAATCGATTATTAAGATTTTACTTAAATTATTACTAAGACTCATTTTTAGGTTCCAAATTCTTTAAGGATTCTAAAATAGAATTTTTCTTATCACACAATTTATTGCAAATTTTTGAAAAATTATCTGCTAGTTCTTTTACTTTGGAATAATTAGATCTTTTTAACTCTATTTCCATAAGCATGTAGTTTGCTTCTTCATTTTTTGGATCAAGTAATAACACTGTATCTATATTTTTTTGTTCTTCTCTTTTGTTCTCTTCAAAATTATAAATTTTTGCTAAATACAAATATGAATCTTTGTCCTTAGGGTTAAAAACAATACTTCTTTGAAATAAAAATTTAGATTCTTCATATTTTTGTTCATCGTATTTATTTTTTCCTTCTTCAAAAAAGTTATTTTCTGCAAAAGAAGAACTTCCAAAATTTAAAATTATAAATAGGACAATTATTAATTTATTTATTGTTCTCATTAATACTTGCTCTCATTTTTAACTTGATCAACATTATGAACCATACTTTCATAAAAACCAGCCTTAGTTATTTTTACAAAATTTGGTTTATTTTTAAGGTTTGGTACTTTTTTTGCACCTAGATATCCCATAGATGATTTTAATCCTCCAATTAATTTATAAATTATACTTTTCACATCACCTTTATATTTCACAAAACCTTCTACTCCTTCTGGAACATATTTAGATATATCTTTTTGTTTGGTTTGAAAATATCTATCAGCTGATCCTTTATTCATCGCACCAACTGATCCCATTCCTCTAAAACTTTTAAATAACTTACCATTTTTTTTAATTAGTTTTCCAGGTGTTTCTAAGCTTCCTGCAAACAAAGATCCAATCATTATAGCATCGGCACCTGCTGACAATGCTTTAGCTAAATCACCTGAATATTTAATTCCACCATCTGAAATTATTTTTACTTTATTGTTTTTAACACCTTTTTTAACTGCAAGGATCGCACTTAATTGTGGTACACCAATGCCTGCGACTAGCCTAGTTGTACAAATTGATCCTGGCCCTATTCCAACTTTAATAATATCTACTCCTAATTTTATTAAAAATTTTGCTGCTTCAGCTGTTGCAATATTTCCAGCACATAGAGTTGTTTTGTTTGTTTTTAATTTTTTTATAGCTTTAATAATTTCAGCTACTTTTTTGCTATGTCCATGAGCTGTATCCACAACAATTAAATCAACTTTTTCTTTTAAAATAGCCTCAGCTCTTTTAAGTTCTAAAGGACCAGCTCCAACTGCCGCACCAACTAATAAGTTTAATTTTTTAACTTTTTTAATTTCTTCAACTTGTTTTTTAATATCCAAATTTCTATGAATTACACCAATGCCTCCTGCTTTAGCTATTGCTATAGCCATTTTACTCTCAGTAACTGTATCCATTGCAGAGGATAATAAAGGTATTTTTAATGTTAAATTAGATGATAATTTAGTGCTGGTATCAACTTCAGAAGGTAAAACTTCTGAGTATTTTGGTGCCATTGTAACATCGTCAAAAGTGAGAGCTTCTTTTATAGGATCCATAATCATTTATATATGATTCCCCTCAAAAAAAAAGTCCCTATCTTAAGATTTTACAAATAATAAAACTTTCCTTAGATTCTTTTCTGCTAGACTTGGGTTTAAACACCTTCACTTCTTTAAATAATTTTTTGCCCAAAGCAACAATTTCGTTAAATGATGAGCCTAGAAAAATCTTAGAGACAAATCGTCCTTCTTTAACCAACATTTCTTTGGAAAAATTCATAGCCTCCATTGCAAGTTCACCAGTATAAATTGCATCTATATCTTTTATACCCGTTGTATTTACAGCCATATCAGAGACAACAACATCCACTTTTGATTTGAATAAAGCTTTTATTTTTTCTTGAGATTCTAAATCAGTAAAATCACCTTTGATTTGGATTGTATTCTCAATTTCTTCCATACCTTTTAAGTCGATTGAAACCAACCTTCCACTTTTTACTGTTCTTGAAATATATTGAGACCAGCTACCAGGTGATGCCCCTAAATCGATTACAGATATTCCATTTTTAAATATCTTAAATTTTTCATCTATTTCTATTAATTTATATGCTGATCTGGCTCGATACCCGTCTACCTGAGATTGTCTAACATAAATATCTCTTTTTTGTTTATTAATCCAGTTTTTAGAAATTCTATTTTTTTTCAATTAATGACCAAACCTTAAGCTTTTTGATAAAATTTTACCCTCTAAAGTTTTTATATCTATCTTTACTTCTCTATGTAATCTCATGTCTTTATCTCCATCCCAAATCCCAGATGCAAGATGTATTATACCCAGTTTATGATTGGGCAAGTAAGGCTCCACAAAGCTTTTTTCTTTTTCATTAAATTTTGGTAAAAGATTACTAACTAACCAATTGCAATTATGAGGTAGGAACTCTGTTTCTAAATCGTCAATGTAAACTGACATGTTAATAGCCAATTGTTCTGAACCAAAAATATTTCCAGCTTTAAGTGTTTGTTCTAAATTTTTTTGCCAAGTCGTCCAGCCAACTGAATTTTTTTCTAAAGAAAAAACACCAATATTAATATGTGGGGCGAAAGCAAGTTTCCGCGCTTTATCTATTCCAATTTTTGACTTTATTGCATGTTTAAAATTTTGAGATTTAATTATTGCTAATTGTCCAAATATCCATTTAACTTTAGACATTATTTTATATCCTGGTGTAAAGGTTTGAGTAATTCCTAATTTTCCATTTTCACAGGCCTTAAAATAAAGCTCTATTGAATTCCAATCCCCTACCCAAGCGTCACAATCTATCCATAAGAATTTTTCATAACTAGGAAAATATTTTGGTAGAAAGGCTCGAGATACTTGACTCTTTAGCCACTCTTTTTCTTTTACCTTGAAGGCTGGAACGTCAATATCCCATTCGGCTGATTTAATTTCATCAACTTTTTTTGATAATTCATTTTTCTGTTTTTCAGATAAACCTGCATCTAAGATACAAATTGCTATATCTTTGCTTTGTTCAAAACTTTTAATAGAATCGACCAATTCATTAAGTAATTCAAAGTAATTTGAGTCTGCCAGAGATACAATTACATTTTTTTTCATCTATAGAATATCTTCAAGGTCTTCTTTAGTATCACTTTCACCATTCAAAATTTTCTGTTTATGAATTTTTTGATAACTAAAATATCCAACTGGAATTAAGCAAATATAGATTAATCCACAAATGACTAAAACTTTAAATGTGTATATTAACAAAAGTCCAAAAAATAAAACAACACCAAATAATGCAAAAATTGTCAAATGACGAGGAATAGAAATTTTTTTAAATGCAAATGTTGGTATTTTACTGATCA
>Ga0222719_10000524_pt1 | contig 37974 bp, 54 predicted proteins | sample C33_34DmetaG_FD_165039 | JGI IMG/M metagenome (GOLD analysis project Ga0222719, IMG submission 165039) | Estuarine water microbial communities from San Francisco Bay, California, United States - C33_34D | ecosystem: Environmental > Aquatic > Marine > Unclassified | place: USA: California... | reverse complement strand
GTTACTGCCATTAATTGACAATCCAAGTTTTCTTTGAGCTTCTGGTAAGCCGCGTCTGGCTGTGTCGATAAAGTTAAGGTAAGGACTGCCAGTTCTGAAGCGAGCTTCAAGGATTCGTTGCCACAGTCTACGAGCTTGGACTGTCTCTCTAACAATTCCTGTACTTGGGTCTGTAAGGTTCCATTCTGTATCATTGATTACACTCTCCATAAATTCATCTGTGAGGTTCACAGCGTTAAATAAATTAAAACATTTACGATTGATGTCTCCACCAGTCGGTACTTTGAAGGAGACAAACTCCTCAATATCAGGGTGCGACACATCCATGTAAGCCGCATAGCTACCCTTTCTTGTCTTTCCTTGTTTGTACGCTGTCATCTGTGCGTCTACTACTTTCATGAACGGGATCGGGCCGGGGGCTTTGTCGCTGATCCCTCTCACGTCTGACCAATGCCCACCCACACCGCCGCCCTTTACGGAAAGCCATGCTACTTCACCATTATGTTCAATAAGGCTATCAAGATTGTCCCCCACATAAGTAAGGAAACAGCTAATAGGCAACCCACTAATCTTTCCATCCGGTTCCGGGGCATTGCTGAGTACAGGACTCGCAAACATGAACCAACCTTTTGAAGCATAGTCATAGATGCGTTGTGCCAAATCCAGATCATCATAGCAGTAAGCCACTGATGCACGAGCGAAAGCCTCTTGAGGACTCTCTTCATGCTCAAGCATATAGTAATCCTGCATGAGTTTAATTGCTTGGTCACTGAGGCGAGAGTCGCGTTCAACATCAATCGTTATCCCAAGGTGTGTCTTCATCAAACTGTAACTCCAGTGTATCTTGTTGTTGTTCGATCAGGTCTAAGAACCTATTCACTAAGTCTTCTGAGGTGATCTCTAAAGTCTCCAGTAGAGTCACCTCATCCAACCGCTTGAGTTTATCTTTAAGGTCTTCAAGCGTAAGCATCTATTTTACCACACTTCAATTAGTTTGTCAAGGTAATGTTTACACTTTTGCAAATCTAATACACCACCCTTGTCCTGAAAGCGGGCAACATACTTGATCACATTACCTGCTAAGAATCCTTTGAACTGCTCCTCAGTCATCCAACACTGCATTGCATCCCAAGGCTGTATGGCTTTGTCCGTGTAGTGAGTACCGCCTAGTTGATACTCACGAGCCATCTCATTCAGATCCATCATCTTTACCTCGATAGTAAATACCTAAGTCTTCTAGATCAAAGCTGTAACCATAAGAGGATTCCAATGTTTTGACTACATCCTCAAGCACCTCACCCCACATTGCACTATCCTCATACTCACAATTCATACTGTACGTCTTATCATACAAAGAAATAGACAGGCTGACTCTCATCTTATCTGGTTCAAACATTACGCATACCTCTCACGTAGATAATTAATACTCACAGGCATCTCATCGAATGTGCCATCCATAACTTCATGCAACATCCAGATACCAGACCATGACCCATTAGTCTGTGGGTTCAGATACTCCTCATCATGTTGATAATAAATACCTGCAAACAAACCAGTGATACGCTTACCATCAGCACGTCTAGCATAAGAGATCGAGCGATCCTGTACGTGACCCATCACACACGACATGTGTTGCTTGTTGATCAGCGCATTAGAAGAACTTACTGGTCTTCCCATGACACCAGAAACAAAGTAATGGCTATAACAAACGCCATCAATAACCACTGGTTGTAAGAAATCATAGACCTCCCATCCCATCTCTGTCAAGTACAGATCGTCAAACGACATCAGTCCCTCTAGCTTAGGGTCTGCGTTGATCGCACGAGCAATCCGATACTCATGGTTGCCAAGGGTGAATACCAAACGAGGGTTCCACTGCTTGTCCTTGTTACGCTTGAGTCTGTCTTGTTCCTTACGAATAGGATCAAGGAACTCTTGCATTGCCTCGATGCCTGAGTTGACATCGTTGATGTACCTGCGTCCCTCAAAGGACTTCTTACCTACATCATATGTAGATAGTGAAGGCATATCAAAGTGATCCCCAATGTGTATGATCACATCAGGTTTCTTTTCCACTGCATATTCTCCCGCCCAACGTAGGTGGCTAGTCGGATGATCCGGTTTCACCTGCGTGTCGGGTATGACCATGTGTTTCATTTGTATCTCCAGAGGTTAACTTGGTTAACCTTAATAACTCAAAGAAGTGTTCTGCGTCTACGACTGCGAGTGGCTTGCGTCTGTTTTCTTTAACGATGACAAGTGGCTGTGCATCGCCTCGATTGTTGCACTGGTCAACAAAACGATAGACTCCAACTCTTGCAAGCGACTTGCATTCGACATCATACGAGAAAGACTTGCGAGCCAGAGGGCTAAGTTGAACATCACTGCCACTAACACCCATGCTTGTTGATCGAACATCGTCACTCTCCAGATGCGGATACGTGTTGAGTATCTGTTCCGCTGTCCACTGCTGTAGTTTTCTGCCCTTTGCTTTGGCACTCTGTGTTTTCATACGGCGGTTTCCAAATCTCATTACGTGTACGCTGAAGGTACAAGAGGATTCCATTCTCAATTGCACGATCAACACTGCCCAACTTCTCAGCGCAAATGTCAAACATCTCACGCTCTGTCTTATCTTCTAGTAGCTTCCTTGCCTTGACAGGTCCGATACCTTTGACACCAATGATGTTATCAATACGATCACCAGTGAGGAACTGACAATAGAAGTTGAGCAAGCCTTCTTCATGTTGGATGTAGTACTTATCATTCTTGACAAAGTTGTAGTGCCATCCTTGCACCTGATCAAAGTCTTTATCAAGAGAGACAATGATGGAGTCGTCACCATATGAGGTTGCCGCAATAGCGATCTCATCATCAGCTTCATTACCATCAGATACTACACCGTTCCATGAATACTCAAGGTACTCCCGCAACAGCCCGTGGTGTACAGGCTTCTCACTCTTGCGGTTTCCCTTGTAAGGTGCGGTGACTGCAACATCATTGCGGAAGTTGGTCTTACCAGTAAGATAAGTATTCCACTCTGATACGTCAAGATCAAACATCAACATGTTCTCCAAGAACGTAGCCATCGTCCTGATAGCCACATCCTCAGATTCTTCATTGGTTGCAAAGCCTATGCGGTAGCACAGGATGTCACCGTCAATCAGCGCAATCACAGCGTCTCATCATCCTCTGTCACTGGCTCAGGCACGTATGCATTGAGGTCAGTAACAACGAGCTTGGCGATACCAAGTGACATACCTGACTGTCCTGTTGGTGACTTCCAAGAGTAAGGCTTAGCCATGATGTTGGCTTTAGTACCGTTACCTACTTTGATGTCACGGCCAATGATCTCACCACCCTTGTCGTAAGGAGTGATCTCATAGTTAGACGACTTGCATGTAACAAAGAAACCCTTCTCAGGCTTGTTCGCATCTTGGCGTACCTTGACACCAGTCTTCTCGATAGCCTCTACCTGATCACCAGATAGATTAACCAAGTCAACTTGGAACTTGTTGCTGAGCTTGTTGCGCTCATACAGGAAAGGCCACATGAGTTCCACGTCTTCAAGTTTAAATACTTCAGTCATACTTTTCTCCTATGGAAGTACAGATAATATTATAGCACACAATACTAATGTGTGTCAAACCAATTGTTACCAATTTTTGCTTCAGCATCTACGGGACACCGAAACCCCAACACCTCACCCGCCTTGCGAGCAGAGGCTACCATGATTGACGCAACAGTTTCCGCATGTGGTCTCTGTGCTTCAATCTGGATTTCATCATGCACGAATGCAACTTGTTGTACAGAAAGTCTCTGTCTCTTGAACTCTTTGTGTGCCTCAATACACCACTGTTTGGCAATGATAGCACCACATCCTTGCAGTAGTGAATTAAGTGCGGCGTGTTCTGAACGCACCAATATTCTTCTACCATCCAAGCCCGGCACATACCCTTTGCTCGCCACTTTCTTAACTTTCTCCATAAGTCTTGATAGCGCAGGGGTGTTGCGATAAAAGTTCTGGAGTACTTCGTTCCCCTCACGCGCACCGCCCCCGACAATACTGCCAATCTTGGCCGGTCCCGCACCATACAGCGTTGCGTAGATAAGAGTCTTAGCCTGCGGTCTTGTAACGCCTGCGGCATCAGCGTTCTTCTGATGGATGTCGCCATTCAATAACTCCTCAGTCCAATCATCATCCTGCATGTAGTGTGCAAGACATCTCAACTCGATCCCTGCAAGGTCAGTACCAACAAGAACATTACCATCATCAACTGACCACAGCTTACGACACTCATCACCATACTCACTGTTGACACTAGGTATCTGTCCCATGTTGGGACGTTGGTGAGTCATGCGTCCAGTCACAGCACCATTGGTAATCACTCTGCCATGCACACGATACGTATTTATATCGACATGTTCTAGCCATGAGTCTACAAGACCGACACGTTTCTGAATCATCAGGTACTCAGCGATCAGTTGCGCTTCAGGTAAGTCAATACCCTTGAGTGTTGATTCATCTACGATGATACTGCCTTTCTCAGTCGTCTTAGTAAACTTAACACCACGCTCCTGCAAACGCTGTGCGATCTGTTGCCTTGACCCCACATTGAATACGGTAACCCTGTCCTTGAGTTTCTTGCCTGTCTTTTCTGACCAACGCTCTTCCACAATCGGAGGAAATATATTTTGCAAGTGGTCAGTAATATAAGACATTCGATCCTTAAGTGAAGCCAGTAAAGTGACAGCTTCTGGAACATTGAGTTTAAACCCATTGTCTTCTTGCCTCTTCATGATGAACGCAACACGATGCTCTAGGTCTACACTAACTCCGTATTCTTGTAGGTCTCGTGTCAACTTGTGGTACAGCTTGGTTGTCACAGCAACATCCTGCTTACAGTAGCTGATCATCTCATCGGACAGTCCACCATCAAAGTCAGTGAAGTCATCCTTATAATCACCAAGACGTTCACCCCATGCACGCAGACTATGACCACCCTCCAACTGTGGATTCCATAGCCGTGACATCACCAGAGTATCCCGCACCTTGCTCAATGGAATTGTCACACCCCATACACGGGAGAGTACAGGACCATCGAATCCAATGATGTTGTGTCCAACCACTACGTCTGCCTGATCAATGACAGATTGCAAGTGGTCTGACTCAGTGTGAACAAGGCAACCTGTGTCATCTGCCCACTGAGTAACACAACACCATATCGTATCGTGAGCGAGGTTGGTCTCAATGTCGAGTACCAATACATTCATTATAAATCCTCATCGTTTACCTCAGTCATTCTACCAGTATCGCGTGAGTAAAGCAAGGCACAAGCGGGACCAGTGATACCACAGAATCTGTTCTTGAGTACTCGCACCCGTGTGGTGTTGCGCTCTGTCTCATCCTCTGCCTGACCGTTACGCTCCAAGCCAATCACCATATCAGATAACTGTGCAATAGAACCAGAGCCACGTAGCTGTGCCAGTGATGTAGCCGCACCCTCTTCATGTCCCTTGGACTCAGGACGCTTGAGGTGTGACACCACCAATAAAGCAATGCCAGTCTCCTGCACTACCATACGCAAGCGGGTCATGATCTCATCAATAGCCTTGCGCTCGTCACCACTCGCCTGTGCTGATACCACAATACTGATGTGGTCAAGCACGATGTAGTTACAGCCAAGACCTTTAGCCAGATACTTGACTCGATTAATAATATTGTCAACGCTTGTGCTACCAAAGTGATCGAACAGATACAGACGATCAGTGCCAAGTGTGGCGTTGTACGCATCAGTCTTCTCCTCATCAGTTGCATCAGAGTCTGGTAGATGCAGTGGTTGATTAGCCGCGAGTGACATGATTGACAATGCAGTCTTGCGCACTGACTCTTCCAAGAACATCAAGCCGATGTTGTCTTCTGTCTTGTTGAGTATGTGCCACACAATCTCACGCACAAACTGTGACTTACCAAGGCCAGAGCCTGCAGTGATAGTGACAAGCTCCCCCTTGCGTACACCGTAGGTTAACTTGGTTAACCCTTCAAACGGATAGTTGACATCCGCAGGAGCCACAGGTTTCATGACCTCTTCATACAAAGAGTTACCCGCTACGATCCCATCAGGTACATGCTGTTCAGAAGCCCACCACTTATCAGTGAACTCTTTCATCTGCTTGTTCTGTAGATAGTCACACGCATCCTTCATACCATCACTGTGCTTGAACACCTTGGCCTTACTACCAAAGATCTCAGCCACCTGTGATGCGGCACGCTGTCCTGCTTCATCACCGTCAAAGCAGATCACCACGTTATCAAAAGAATCTAGCCACTCGTATTGCTTGCGGATATCTTTCGCGGCTGATGCCGCACCGTTGCGTACGGATACCACGGGATACTTTGACCCAAGCATTTGGTATGCGGCCATCGCATCGAACTCACCCTCCACAATGGTAACGAACTTACCACCCTTGCTGAATAGATTCTGTCCGTACAGCACAGCATTCTTCCAGTCACCCGAAATGCGGAAGTCCTTCTGTGGTGTGCGTACTTTCTCAGCGATGATTGCACCAGTGCCATCGGTGTAGTTGAAGTGGTATGACTGACCATCCTTACTACACTTGTATGCTTTGGCGGTATCACTTGAGATACCTCGTTCAATAATCGTCACGTAATTTTCAGTGGTAACTGACAGGGGTATTGCTTCCACCTGTACCTCCCTATGGTTAACTTGGTTAACGTCTGCTGTAGGGGCTGTGCGTGCCTCACAGACAAAACAATGGGACCACCCGTCATCGTTGATGGATAGCCCGTCACTAGATCCGCACTCATTGCATGGTAGGTGCGTCTGCACAAAAGGCATGTTCGTTCTCCTTGTATACTTTAGCGAGTACCGCAAGAGCATATGATTCTTTTGGATCGCAACAATAATCTGAGAGAGATGTTAACACACGATGAAGACCATACTTGTAAATCATTTCACAACAATCAGTCAGCATTATGTGTGTGTTGTGTTCTTCCATCGCAAGAGTAAACTCCTCGATTGGTATATTTAAATCATTCATAACTACACCTATAGAGTTACAAGAGATAACTAAGTTATTAATAATTACCTCTTGCATAACTTAAGAGTAAATATTATATCATGAATCCTTGATGAAGTCCGGCTCTAAAATAAATATTTCTTCATCATTCTCATGCATTAAATCCATGCGCTCAACTGCCCTTAAATCACTCTTCACAAACCCATAACAATAGTTACATAAGTCTATGAATTCATTAGAGTCTGCACTCTTGCGAGTGGCTTCAAAGTCAGTCAACTCCGCATCACACGATAGGCATCTCATAGCTGTGAACTCCTTATTAGATACAAGACGACTACCAGTGTAACACAAAAAATAATAAACCTCAAACGTGACCCCACGCTCCATCACGAGCATTGACAATCTCCCACACACGTTGCTTGCTGATGCCGAACTTCTCAGCGATAGCACGTTGTGATAGACTGTCAAGCTTTTCTTTGGCACGCCTGCGTTCTCGATCCAATTCAATAATCAAACGGACATCATCCTCTGTAATCTTTGCGTTGTGATGCTTTGATCCGCGTGGTAAGTAGGGACGATCTGTATCGTAATTAGCCATTGTGTTCTACCTTGTATAGACAAAAAAATACGAGGTTAACTTGGTTAACCCCGCGAGTATTATTCGTAACTTAACTCTTGCAACTCTGCAACCGGTGGACCTTCACGTTCAATGTCGCACCAGATTGATCCACCATTGCGTGACATCTGCTCAACATCCTGAAGCAAAGACTCAGACGTTGAACTCTTGTAATTCTCAAGCTCAACATCAACCAAGTGCCAGTAGTCAGGCATATCAGGATAGTTCTTCTCAAACTCCCACGTTGTATAGAACTCAAACTCATTATCCTCAGAGTCCCACCAGTAATGAGTACCGTAGTACCGATATCCGTTTTTAAACATTACACTTCCTCCTCAACCAACACAAAGCACAGAGTAAACCCCAAGACTCACGCACCAGTGCAGGTGCGCTACAGTGATCACACTTAGTTGACATACATCACCCCATACATACGACCTACCTCATCACGACTCATGAACCTGTGGTCAATGTCCGCAACATCCTCAGCATCCAACCATGCATCCTGTGACTCCCCATTGGCACGATTGATACCAAGGAATAACACACGACCTGCATACGGATCAGGGTATACGTCTGGCATGTACACAAACGCAGACTCCTCATGCAACCCATTATCATTGACATAGATTGCATCACCGCCCTCGTCATAGCCACCACTACAGAATATATCGCACTGCAAGTGCTTGCTGATGTCCTTGTAATCATTCACCTCTACATTCTCAATTGTCTTGATATATGGATCAACTAATACTGCTTTCATTACTTCACCTCTGCTATCAAACCGTCACTCATTGTGACCTGTGCAAAAAACTCACGCCCTTTGTTAGTCGTAAGTTGTGGCCTGTTAGAGCCTGTCAACACACCATTGGGTCTGTACTCTGGCCCAAAGTAGGATGTTTCAGTGTAGTTAAGACGTTGACCAATATGCTCACGCATTTCTTTCTTACTACTGTAATTGAATATCATCATAACTTAACCTCCACAGGTTAACTTGGTTAACAATTAGGTGAGCAGTTTTACATCATGCTCAGGATCGGAGGGAAACTAGGCTCTCTGTAATCCCAACAGTGATTCGGCATGGAACATAGACACATCCCACCCTGACTCAAACTTCCCACGATTACAACGCTTGTGTACCAACTGTTCACACCACGAATCCCACAACTTCTGCGTGCTACGGTTACCCTTGCAAATGTTGATATAATTCGTGATCTTCTCCAACTTGGTGGTATCAGGCGCGATCTTCACAAACTTGATATCCTTGGAATCAATACCATAGAACCGCTTGAGGTTATGCACATCGATGCACCCCACTCGTCCGAACATCATCTGCATCACAAAGCCTGCTTTGACTAGACCTAGACCCGGCACATCAGTAAGCACTAGCATCATCTTGCGATCACGCTCAGTCCAGATGGAACGACCCGGAAACTTACGATCACCAAAGTTGGAACGCACCCTGAGATCCATCAACTCATTGTATAGATCCTCTCCATGCTCAAGCAGGTACTCAAGTGTCTGCTTCTTGAAACCCCACACATACTTGGAGTCCAGACCATTGGCACGATAGTCTGCCATCTGTTTCGCCATCGTATGGAATGGTGTCTTGACTGATAGCACAACAAACATAATACCGTCGATCATGTTCTTGTGATTCGCTTGCATATACCCATTGATAACAGGATTCACTTCTTTGAAACTCATTTTAAATTCCTCAAAAATTCTGAAATAACATGGGACATGCAAAAGCACGCCCCGATAAAACACAACAAACCAAGCCAGAGTACAACAAACTCCATCAGTCTTGGTACTCGCGATTGAACTCTAGTCCATCATGCAAGTCCATAATATTCTTGCAGTGATTGTGGAAGAAGTCTTGCGCTCGATGCTCAAACTCGTTGGCGTCTGAGTACGACAGGTGACTTGACAAAGAACGCAATGCCCAGAAAGCACCACCAACCTGTGTTCGTACGCGCACTTCAAAACGCTTAGGCTCACTGTATGATGTCGAATACTCGTCAACGTCTTTGGGACGCTTCACACACTCGACCACTTCACTCGCAAATGAGTTCAACATATTTTCTAATGTAATCATGTAACCCTCCAAAGGTTAACTTGGTTAACTTTCACAGCACTGAATGAATACTGTCACCCGACTGTGTAAGCACAGTATAGCACAGCTAGCTCCAGATATCAGGTGTAAAAAAATTTATTTTAAAAATTTATTCAGACGAAAAAGAAGGGAGCTTTCGCCCCCTCCTGTTATGCTGCTTGGTCTTGCTTGTAGATTTCCAAGGCTTGTTGCATCGCATCCGCGACTACCTTTGGATCTGTTCCCTCGTCGGCGGCTTTCTCAAGAAGCTTGTTGAATTTCTCTACGAAATCCCAGACTTGCTCCTCCTGCTCATCGTTGACTGCCTCGCGACAGAGTTTCGCCAGAGCGTTGATCGAACCTGCTTCCTTGCCGAATTCGTTGATCATGTTCTTGCAATTCTTGACCGACCATTTCTTGCCGTCCTCTTGTCCTTTGCGTAATCCGCATGAGAAGTCTAGAATCGCTTTGCGTGCAGACTTGAGAGCCTTTACAGTGTTGTCGTCCTTGCCTGCAGCTTTTAAGCATGACTCAAAGTCTGACAAGTAAGCTTTGATCGTATCCTTGTCTAGGTTAACTTGGTTAACCATTTCAACGATATTGTCTACCTGCTTACCTGTTGACTCAACAACCAGTGCGACATCTTGGTTTAGGTATTTTGCGTATACTGACATGATTTTTCCTCCGTTTGTGAGAGGCGTTGTCCTCGCCTCATGTGTACATATTACTACAGTCAGGGTTCATTGCAAGCGATTTGAGGTTAACTTGGTTAACTTTATTAGATCGATTTGTTATAAGAACATGGGTGGACATAACTTTTGGTTATATGGGGGCTATAGAGGTGCTTTATCGATACTCACATTTCCATAGTTTGAACCTATCGTTGCCGTATTATGCAGGAATCGTGCCAGCTTTCACTAGCAGGAATCGTGCCAGTTTTACCATGCAAGAGGCGTGCCAACTCCGAAGGGGCGGGGGAGGGCGCACAACCGTGGCTCGAAATAGTGTACCTACCTAGATACAAAAAAGAGTGAAATTAGAATAGTAATGAGAATGATTCGCATTTGCGTACTAACTGCTTATGTTATTAATATTATTACTAAAAATCAATCGCGCACTGCGGAGAGTGTACACCTGAAACCCGCCAGAGTAAAGGAATCTGTACTGTTTACTAAAAAGAGCTTGACATTTACTAAAAAGTATGCTACAATATTAACACTTAAGAGATAACGCAAGAGATAATTATTATACATAAGTGATAATCTCTTGCATATGATTGTTGCGATAACTACAGAGTACTGTATATGACAGAGAATACTCAACCGAAGAAACGCGGTAGACCCCCTAAGAGTATTGTTGAGGCAAAGAAACCGGGCAATAGAGTAAAACGCGGAAGACCTCCCGGTGATGCGGCGGCGATCAATGAGTTCAAAGCTCGCTTGCTTGCCAGTCCAAGATCTCAAAAGGTATTGGACAGTATCATGAGCGCGGCCCTTGACGATGAACATAAGAACCAAGCGGCGGCATGGAAACTCTTAATGGATCGCATGTTGCCTGTTAGTTATTTTGAGAAAGATAAGAATACAAATGGAAGATCATCTGTGTCTATTACGATTAAGGGCGTAGGTGGAGAGACTGTTGTGTCAAACGATGAGGATATAATTGATGTTACCCCAACATCTGATGGATCAGATTAAAGAAGACCTCGTACGTCACGAAGGATACGTCACAGAAATCTATCTGTGTTCAGAGAACTATCCTACGTTTGGTATTGGTCATATGGTAACAGAAAACGATATGGAACACACGTGGCCTGTTGGAACTCCTGTCACTGATGAACGTATCCTCCAAGTGTTTCATGATGATTGTAAGGTAGCAATTGCAGATGCTGAACTTCTTGTTAATAATCTTAGTGACCACCCTGATTTCGTTAGTCGTGTCTTGGTCAATATGGCATTCAATATTGGCCGCCCCAGACTTTCCAAATTTAAAAACATGCTCGCGGCCATCGAAGCAAAAGACTACAACCGAGCCGCAGATGAAATGATTGATAGTAAGTGGTATCACCAAGTGGGTCGCAGATCCCAAGAGCTAGTGGAGATGATGCGTGGGTAGTTTAGTCAGTGATGCAAAGCGACTAGGTAAACTAGGATTAGGTCTTGCAAGTGATGCTTATGATCTAGGCTTTGACAAAACAATGTCATTGCTTGGTACAGATACTGTTAAGCAATTTACCAAAGGGCTTGCAGAATCTGCAGGTGTTCCTGTTCAAACACAAACTAATGAAGACTTATCTCCTGAAGTATTAACGGAAGTACGTAAGACTGTCATTCGCGCATTGGAAAAAGGTAGACGTGGTACTGAATATGAAGACTACGACGATCTTCCTGATGGTACTCCAATGGGAGACTTTGTTAGAAATGATGTGGCTCGCGGTGGTTCTGACTTTTATGAAAAGTTATTATCTTCTCCTGCGGCTCAAGCGGCAACAACAGTTGGACGTGGATCAATTGAGATTGATGACGAAGGTAACGTATTCTATACAGACCGTTACAACTTTGCCGCGCAAGGATCTAACAAAGGTGAAGACAGATACAGTGAGTTACGACGTGCCGCAGGTAAAGTAATGACTGAGGACGAAGGCGACACAACAGGTCAAGCCTTTCGGTTATTCATTGGAAAAGAAAAAGAACTGGTTGGACGTAAAGTTGCTAAGGGTGATACACTAGGTAAGATTGCAAAAGAAGAAGGTGTCTCTCTTGACGACTTGATTTCTTTTAATGAAATTACAAACCCTAACAAGATTTCTATTGGTCAGCGTATTCGTATTCCTTCAGTGATGCCTGCAGAAGAAATAGTCGATACCGAAGAACTACTCGCGGGCGATCAAGAATTATTCCGAGGTGACGTTGGAGCTTAATGTTGAGTTACTTCCTTGGCAACAGGAAGTCTTTAACGATACCACACGTTTTAAGATTGTAGCGGCAGGTCGTCGTACAGGTAAGTCAAGACTAGCGGCGTGGCTCCTAATCATCAACGGATTACAAACTGAACGTGGTCATGTGTTTTATGTTGCGCCTACTCAGGGACAGGCACGAGACATTATGTGGTCTACGTTGCTAGAGTTAGCGCATCCAGTAATCAAATCATCACACATTAACAACTTGCAAATCACTCTCATTAACGGTTGTACTATCTCACTCAAAGGTGCTGACCGTCCTGAGACAATGCGAGGCGTATCCCTTAAGTTCCTTGTAATGGACGAGTATGCGGATATGAAGCCTAGTGTGTGGGAGCAGATCTTACGTCCTGCGCTTGCTGACCAAAAGGGTGAGGCCATGTTTATTGGTACGCCTATGGGACGCAATCACTTCTATGAGTTGTTTCAGTACGGAGAACTGGACGATGATCCAACGTATCGGGCGTGGCATTTTACATCTTACGACAATCCGTTACTCGATCCAGACGAGATTGATACAGCTAAGAAGTCCATGTCGAGCTATGCGTTCAGACAGGAATTCCTTGCAAGCTTTGAAGCATCTGGTTCTGAAATCTTTAAAGAAGACTGGATACAGTTTGACGATGAAGAGCCTGACGATGGTGATTACTATATTGCAGTTGACCTTGCAGGTTTTGCTGATGTTGAATCGGCAACTAAAAGTAAGAATAAGAAACTTGACCAAACAGCTATCGCAGTTGTTAAAGCGAATGAGAACGGATGGTGGGTAGCGGATATTATTCATGGACGATGGGATATCAAGAAGACCGCCAAGAAGATATTCGATGCTGTCAATCATTATCAGCCTGTAGCAGTTGGTATCGAAAAAGGAGCCTTAAAGAATGCGGTACTTCCTTACCTCACGGACATCATGAAGTCTTCTCAGAGATTCTTTCGGGTGGAGGAACTTACTCATGGGAACAAGAAAAAAACTGATCGTGTTGTTTGGGGACTCCAAGGTAGATTTGAACACGGGCAGATTACTCTTAACAAAGGAGATTGGAATGCACAATTCTTAGACGAACTATTCCAATTCCCTAACGCTCTGGTCCATGATGACTTGGTGGATGCTTTGGCATACATAGACCAGTTAGCAAAAGTCGTATACCATTACGATTATGAAGAAGATGACTTTGAAATTTTAGACCCTGTAGCAGGATATTAACATGGACTATGATCATAACCACGAAGACCCCGCATCATTAGAAGGTTGGGTAATCAGTAAGTGCAATCAGTGGCGTGACCACTTTGAATCAAACTACCAAGAAAAGTTTGACGAATACTACCGTTTATGGCGTGGCATCTGGGCTGAAGAAGATTCGATGCGAGCCTCTGAGCGTTCACGTCTTATCTCTCCTGCATTACAACAGGCTGTCGAGTCTAGCGTAGCAGAAGTTGAAGAGGCTACCTTTGGTCGTGGTAAGTGGTTCGATATCAAGGACGACTTTGCTGATGAGCAACCACAAGATATCCAACTCCTGCGTACACAGTTAAACGAAGACATGCAGTTTGCAGGAGCGCGTAAGGCTATTGCAGAATGTTTGATTAACTCTGCTGTGTTTGGTACAGGTGTTGGTGAGTTAGTTCTTGAAGAAGTTAATGAGTTACGTCCTGCAACTCAACCAATCATGGATGGTGAGATGACAGCGGTTGGTGTAATGGAAGCACCTCGTACGCTTGTTAAGTTACGTCCTATCATGCCACAGAACTTCTTGATTGATCCTGTTGCAACAAGTATTGAAGAAGCACTTGGTGTAGCAATCGATGAGTTTGTTCCTTTGCATCAGATTGAGACTGCTCAACAGAAAGGTATCTATCGTGACGAGGACGTTGCTGTAGCGGCTCCTGACACGGACATCGAGCCTGACCAAGACCTAACTATCTACATGGACGATAAAGTCCGCCTGACGAAGTACTATGGTCTTGTGCCTCGTGATTTGTTTGAAGCCTCACTGTATGGTGAAGATGAAGACAAACCGTCTGAAGAAGAGATGGCAGAGTACACACCATACGTAGAAGCTATCGTAGTTATCGCTAACGGTGGTACACTACTAAAGGTTGAAGAGAATCCGTACATGATGCAGGATCGCCCTGTTGTGGCATTCCCATGGGATGTTGTGCCTGCACGATTCTGGGGACGTGGTATCTGTGAAAAAGGTTACAACGCACAGAAAGCTCTTGACACAGAACTACGCGCACGTATTGATGCACTTGCATTGACTGTACATCCAATGATGGCTATTGATGCTTCACGTCTTCCTCGTGGTTCTAAACTAGAGGTACGTCCGGGTAAGGCTATTTTGACCAATGGTAATCCTGCTGAGATCCTACAGCCGTTTAACTTTGGTCAGCTTGATCCTAATACCTTTAACCAGTCAGCTACGTTACAGCAGATGGTACAGATGGCTACAGGTGCTATTGATGCCGCAGGAATTCCTGGGTCTATCAATGGTGATGCGACAGCCGCAGGTATCTCAATGTCTCTTGGTGCTATCATTAAGCGTCACAAGCGTACATTAATTAACTTCCAAGATTCATTCTTGATTCCATTTGTAACTAAAGCCGCACACAGGTACATGCAGTTTAATCCTGAGTTGTATCCTGTCAAAGACTTTAAGTTTGTTGCAAGTAGTTCCCTTGGTATTATTGCTCGTGAGTATGAGGTTACACAACTTGTACAACTCTTACAAACAATGTCACCTGAGTCTCCAATGTACCCAATGTTAATTGAGTCTATTGTAGATAATATGAACTTGAGTAACCGTGAGCAAATCATTGAAGGATTGCGCAAAGCAAATCAGCCTAACCCACAAGAGCAACAGTTGAAGCAACAGCAGATCCAAATGGAAATGCAACAGAGGCAAATGACTATTGCTAACATTCAAGCGCAGAGCGAAGAAATCATGTCTCGTGTGCGTCAGAATGAAGTTGAAACGCAATTGCTTCCTCTTGATGCTGAGACTCGTCGTATTAAGGTACAACAAGAAGCAATGGGTGATGATCCCACTGATAAAGAATTTGAGCGCAGGGCTAAGCTAGCTGAGCTTGTACTCAAAGAGCGAGAGATCGCAAGCAAAGAAGATATTGTAGAAAAGCAAATGAGGGAATACAGTGGTATTAACTAAGCGTGAGTTCCAAGAAGTGGTTGATCAAATGAATCAGATCTTGACAAAACTTGACGAACGAATCAAAACACTTGAGTCAGCAAAGCCTGCTCGTACCACAAAAACAACTAAGAGTCAAGAAAAAGACTTGACAAATGAATAAAATTGTGGTATAATATTTGCATTAGAATTAGGGAGAAACTCTTTGAGTCCTGAAGAAAACAAATATTATGATAACTACTTTGATCTTTTCGCCTCCGATGGATGGAAACAATTCATAGACGAGATCGAAGAAATTCTTGATCGTCATCGTATTGAAGACATTAAGAATGAAACACATTTAGCGTTTGTCAAAGGTGAACGCGATGCACTGTTCAGAGTCAGACGCTTTGAGACAGGTATCAAATCAGCTTATGACGTACTGCAGAGGCAAGAATAATGCTTAAGCGGTTCGATTATAAATGCACCAAATGTGAACACATCGAAGAACACTGGACACACAGTGACAACTTTGTAACTTGTTTAGAATGCGGTGAGACAGCAACGCGGATAATCTCTCCAGTCCGAACACATTTCGTAGGTCATGGTTGGCCTGATAAAGACGATAGGTGGGCTAAGGATCACGAGAGAGCCGCTAGAAAGTAAATAAATATCCATAATGCTACGGCACGGAGTTTAACAATATGGCACGTTTTTTAGAAGAGAGTCCCGATTATCAACCAGAGGACGGGGAAACACTCGCTAACTTTGAAGAAGAACAGGAAGAGCAGATTCCAGAAGAGGAACAACCTGCAGAGCCTGAAGAGATACAAGAAGCTGATGATGAGATTCCTGATAAATATCAGGGTAAGGACATCCGAGATGTTGTCCGAATGCATCAAGAAGCAGAAAAGTTACTTGGTAAGCAATCTTCAGAAGTAGGCGAACTCCGCAAGATCGTTGATGATTTCGTCAAGACACAGCTCGATAAAGCCAATAGCCCACAACAAGAAGAAGCCGAAGAAGAGATTGACTTCTTTGAAGATCCGCAGAAAGCGGTAGAGCGTGCAATTGCAAGGCATCCTAAAATTAAGGAAGCAGAGCAAGTAACGCTACAGATGAAGCAAGCTGAGATTTTGAACAAGCTTCAAGCGAACCATCCAGATTTCAAAGAGATCATTGAGGATGCGAACTTTGGAGAATGGGTAGCAAAATCTAAAGTACGTACGGAATTGTACCAACGTGCTGACCAGAGGTTTGATTATGACAGTGCTGATGAACTATTGTCCTTATGGAAGGAACGTCAAAACATTGTCAAAGAAACAACTGCAATGCAAGAACAAGATCGTAAACGTCAAATGAAAGCCGCTTCAACTGGTTCTGCTAAAGGATCATCTGAGAAGCCTAGTCGTAAAGTCTATCGGCGTGCTGATATTATTAAACTTATGCAAACAGACCCAGATAGATATTCGCAGATGGCAGAAGAAATTCGCATCGCATACTCTGAGGGTCGAGTCAAATAGCTATTTAGGAGACATTTACAATGGCTAACTTAACCCCGGCAAGTAACAATACCGTTACTTTAGCAAACGCGGCTACGTTCATTCCAGAACTGTGGTCAGATGAAATCATTGCGGCGTACAAGCAGAACCTCGTTCTCGCTAACCTCGTAAACAAAATGCCTATGACTGGCAAGAAGGGTGACACTCTTCACATTCCTAAGCCTGTTCGTGGCTCTGCGAATGCCAAGACTGCGGCTGACACTGTAACAATTCAGCAGACTGCTAACACAGAAGTTGTTGTTACTATCGACAAGCACTATGAATACTCACGCTTGATCGAGGACATCACCGAAGTACAGGCGTTGGATTCACTCCGTCGTTTCTACACTGATGATGCAGGTTACGCTCTTGCTAAGCAAGTCGATGACGATCTGTTCTCTGAGTTGTTGAACGTATCAAACGATGCAGGTACTGCAGACGGTTCTGATGCTACACAGTCTCACTACCAGATCAATGGTGCATCTGATGTCTTGATTGACTATGATGACTCTACTGCTTTGGAAGCGTTCTCTGATGCGGCTTTCCGTAACATGATTCAGAAGTTGGATGATGCAGATGTTCCTATGGAAAGTCGTGTATTGATCATTCCTCCTGTGATTCGCAACACAATCATGGGCATTGATCGTTACCAGTCTTCTGACTTTGTTAACGGTCGTGGTGTCAACAACGGTCAGATCGGTCAGCTTTACGGTGTAGACGTTTACGTTACATCTAACGCCCCAACTGTCACTGGCTCTACCACTTCTGGTCGTGTCTTGACTCTCATGCACAAGGACGCTTTCGTTCTTGCAGAGCAAATGGCTGTACGCTCACAGACTCAGTATAAGCAAGAGTTCCTTGCGAACTTGTTTACTGCTGATACTCTGTACGGCACTAAAGTTCTCCGTGAAGAGAACGTACTCTCTGTTGTAATCTAAACAGAGTCTGGGGAGTCTATTCAGGTTCCCCTTCTTATTTCTAACTGGAGAGACTAATGGCGATCTTTCGTGGTACTGGTGGCGCAGGTGATGCAACCAATGACATTACGATTAACCGTGTCACAGAACTAACACAAGAAGCAGAAGCATCAGCAACTGCCGCCTCCTCTTCAGCCTCCTCAGCCGCCTCTAGTGCGTCGAGCGCATCAACCTCTGCGACTAATGCGGCCACTTCAGCAACTACAGCTTCTACTGCGGCTACTGCGGCACAGACTGCTCAGACTGGTGCAGAGACTGCAGAGACTAATGCAGAGACTGCACAAGCCGCCGCTGAAACAGCACAGACTGCCGCTGAGACTGCTCAGACTGCCGCAGAAACGGCGCAAACAGCGGCAGAGACTGCTGAGACTAATGCGGCTACATCAGCCACTAACGCCGCTACCAGTGCAACGAATGCGGCTACAAGTGAAACGAATGCGGCAACGTCTGCAACATCAGCGAGCAACAGCGCAACAGCATCAGCGAACAGTGCAACAGCTTCAGCCTCTAGTGCTAGCGATGCACAGACTGCCCAGACAGCGGCAGAGTCTGCAAGAGATGCAACCTTAGCTTCCTTTGATAGTTTTGATGATCGTTACCTAGGGCAGAAAGCATCAGACCCTGCAACAGACAACGATGGTGATGCTCTAGTCGCAGGTGCTATCTACTTCAACACCACTGACGGTGTGATGAAAGTGTACACAGGTAGTGCATGGGTCAACGCATATGCTGATCTTGCCTCTGCAAGCACTGACGATTTGTCTGAGGGTTCTACCAATCTCTACTATACAGATGCAAGAGTAGGGACATATCTTACAACTAACTCTTACGCTACTCAAACATACGCAAACACAACGGCTGACAATGCGGCAGTGGCTTTAGCAATCGCACTAGGATAGGAACATGGCAAATACATTCAAACTTGTAACAGACACAGCAGTAGGAACATCACCCGCTACGGTGTACACATGTCCTGCATCAACAGCCACTACAATCATTGGGCTGACGATTGCTAACATTGGAACATCACAGATTCTTGTGGATGCTCAGGTGACTAACAGTGACGGTGATGATGTCTATTTGATTAAGGCCGCACCAGTACCTGTAGGTTCTTCACTGGTTGTTGTCGGCGGTGAGCAAAAGGTGGTGCTAAACGCAAGTGACACTATTGTTGTCACATCTGACACAGCATCCTCTGCTGACGTCGCAATGTCGATCTTGGAGATTTCGTAAGATGGCGTATGTAGGTAAGCAACCACAGCCAAAGTTTCTAGGACAGGTTGATGATCTCACTGTTGCAGGTGATGCGAACATCGACACAAACACTCTGGTGGTTGATAGCGTCAATAATCGTGTAGGGGTTGGTGAGGCAAGTCCTGCAACAGAACTTCACCTTAGTTCATCGCAAGTTGATATTCGCCTTGAAGATAACTCTGGGACATCTAATTATGCTGATTTAACTTATACAGATGGCAGGTTAATTCTTGCATCTGATAAAGGAAATTCAGTAGGTTCATCAACTATTGAGTTTAAGATTGACAACACAGAGCGTATGCGCATCGACTCCAGTGGGAGCCTACTTGTAGCGCAAACAGCAAACTCATCTTCTGTTGCGGGTCATATATTTAACAGTGCTGGCGTAGGATTTCACGTTAGAGATGGAGGAGTTTCCTTAGTCTTAAATCGTTTAACAAGTGATGGCAATATTGCTAGTATACGTCAAGCAGGGGTTGAAGAAGGCTCAATTTCTGTATCAGGCTCAACCGTATCCTACAACGGTGGTCACTTAGCACGTTGGTCACGCCTTGCAGATGACAACAAAGACACATCAATCGTCAAAGGTACAGTGATGACTAACCTTGATGAAATGGTTGAGTGGTCACACGATGCTGTTGAAGCTGTGGATGCTGTTTTTGATGAAGATGGAAATGTAGTCACAGAAGCTGTTGAAGCAAAAGAAGCCTACACAGAAGATAACGAACAGCTAAACAAGATGGCTGTGTCATCTGTTGAAGGCGATCCAAATGTCGCAGGAGTCTTTGTCAACTGGGATGAGGAAGACGACTTCAACGATATGAACGTGGCGATGACTGGCGATATGGTCATTCGTATTGCTCAAGGCACAACAGTAGCCCGTGGCGATCTATTAATGTCAGCAGGAGACGGTACAGCTAAACCACAGGGTGATGACATTGTACGTTCTAAGACAATCGCAAAGGTCACATCGACTCACGTTTCACACACTTATGACGATGGCTCTTACCTAGTGCCTTGCGTTCTGATGGCTTGTTAAGGAGACACAATGGCATACCTAGGCAAAACTCCATCACAAGCAGTACGCCAACGCTACTACTACACAGCCTCTGGAGCAGAGACAAGCCTCTCAGGTGCTGATGACAATGGCAACACACTCACGTTCACTGACGGTGCATACGTTGATGTCTATCTCAACGGTGTACTCTTGGTTGCAGGTACGGACTACAACACCACAACAGCCAACACCATTGGTGGACTGACAGCACTGTCTGCATCAGACGTTGTAGAGATTGTAGTCTATGACACCTTTGCCGTATTCGGTGGTGAGGTGCAGGGTGACATGACTGTGACTAACGGTGCGCTAAAGACCACTGACATCACTGCTGTTGATAGCAACGGTATTCAGTTTAATACTGATGAAGGTACTGAGAGGGTTAGGATTGATGACTCTGGTAACGTGTTGGTGGGTCGCACTTCACAAATTACATTTAGCAGTAACACATCTGATGGAATGGAGCTTGAAGGTTCAGGATCAATTAAAGCATCTGCGACTGTCGCACCTTTAATTTTACAGCGCAGAGATAGTGATGGAAACATTGCAATCTTTTACAAAGACGGCACAGCAATCGGGGCGATTGGCTCATATACCGGTAACACCCAAAGAATTTATATAGGCACTGGTAGTACAGGTTTGGTGTTTGCCGATTCAATAGATTCAATATTTCCTATGGACCCAAGCACTAACCTCATTAGAGACAATGCTGTTGATCTTGGCGTATCAAATGGACGCTTCAAAGACCTCTACCTCTCCGGCGGTGTCTATCTAGGCGGTACAGGTGCGGCGAATTACTTGGATGACTATGAGGAAGGGACTTGGACTCCTACATTGGCCTCCAACTTTACTCTTGTAACCAACAATGGATGCACTTACACCAAGATTGGGCGTTTGGTTCACCTTACTTTAAATTTAGCTATTAGAGGCTCTACTGATACAACAACACAATTAGCAATATACGGAGTACCTTTTGCCGCTGTTTCTGGTGCTTCAGGCCGTGCTGATGCTGTGCCGTGGATTGATTATATGGTTTGCGGCCATGACGATGGGATACCTCATGCAGGAATTTATAATGGAAATACTTACATTCAACACTGGGTTCCACGATCAAATACAAGTGCTAATCAGCTAACTTTACTCCCAAATATGTTACCTGTATCTGGTAGTTCTGAGTACCAGTTAAACATACAGTATTTGACAGCCGCATAACCTATCACCAGTGGACTCTGGTGACTGACAGTCCAAGCCAAAGGAGGAAACAATGGCATTAACTAAAACACAGAAAGTAGACAAGATTGAAATCGTAGGCGACTACAAGCACGTTCAGGTGCGTACAGCCACAGTGATTGAGGAAGACGGTGCAGAACTGTCACGCTCTTACCATCGCCACGTTGTTGCACCCGGTGATGACACATCAGGTGAGACAGCAGAGGTTCAAGCAATCTGTGCATCTGTCCACACTGATGAAGTGAAGGCGGCGTATCAGGCTCATTTAGAGGCGCAAGACAATGTCTAAGGCAAGAGACTTAGCAGATGTACCTGCGGGTGGCGGTGACTTAAACGTAGATAGCGGTACGTTGTTTGTTGATGCGTCTACAAATCGTGTAGGGATTGGGACGACGAGTCCTTCTACTGCTTTACATATTTCCGGTACATCTGAAGTTTTAAGAATTGAAGATACTGATGCAACCTTAGCAACAGACCAAAGCATTGGTAAAGTTGAGTTTTACAGTAATGATGCATCAGGCGCAGGAGTCGGCATTAAAGCATCAGTAGAAGCTGTTGCAGAAGATTCTATTGGCCGAACTAGCTTAGTTTTTGCTACGGCAGATGACACAACCAATGATAATGAGGGAATGCGCCTCGACTCCAGTGGTAACTTGTTGGTTGGTCAGAGTTCATCAACAACTGTGGACACATTAACAAGTGGAAGCGGTTATTCTTTCCAATCAAATGGGCGAGGAGCTATTGCAAGAACGAACGGTATTTGTCTTGCTCTAAATCGCATCGGTACAGATGGAGATTTTGTTGAGTTCAAAAAAGACGGCTTGCAAGTTGGGCGGATTGGTCACGATACCTACGGCATTGATATTGATGGTAAGACTGGCTATTTAGGCTTAAATGTTAATGACGCCATTGCTGCTGATACTGGCGTTGAAATTTTATCTAGGGGTTTTACAGCAACTCCACGCTTACAACCTAACGGAGACAACAAATTAAACTTAGGTGATTCAGGCAGACGTTGGAAAACTGTTTATGCGGTTACTACCTCAATCAACAACTCTGATATCAATGAAAAACAAGACATTGAAGAATTGTCTGAGGCTGAACTAAGAGTTGCAGTAGCCTGTAAAGGGCTAATGCGTAAATACCGTTGGAAAGATGCAGTTGAAGAAAAAGGTGATGATGCCCGTATCCACTTTGGAATCATTGCTCAGGACTTACAAGCGGCATTTGAGGCTGAAGGTTTAGATGCTCATCGTTACGCAGTGTTTTGCTCCGACACTTGGTGGGAAACATACACAGATGTTCCTGCTGTTGAAGCAGTGGAAGCGCAAGACGCAGTATACGATGAGGAAGGCAATCTTGTTTCTGAAGCTGTCGAAGCTGTTGAAGCCAAAGAAGCCTACACACGCACTGACACTTATGAAACTGAAGAAGAAGCACCTGAAGGCGCAGTGGAGCGAACACGTTTGGGTGTACGTTATTCTGAGTTGTTAGCGTTCATCATTGCCGCAATTTAAGGGACGGTATGAAAGAGATGGCAACTGAAAGCACTAAGACACTCATTGATGGCTTAAGTGTGGTAACCGTGGTAGGAACGATTGGTGAGATGTTGCCTCCGATGGCGGCGTTGTTTACGCTTGTGTGGACAGCAATTAGGATTTATGAAACTAGGACAGTACAGAGGATGCTAGGAAGGAATCCTCCAGATGATAGCTGAACTTGCGGCGGCAAATGCGGCCTTTGGGGTTATTAAAGAAACCATTGCAAATGGTAAAGAACTGTATGAAGCAGGACAGGCACTAGCAGACTACTTTGGCCTCAAGGCTGAGATACAAAAGAAAGCACATGAACACGGATATAAGTCTGACCTTGAAGCGTTCATGGCAACAGAGCAACTCAAAGAATATGAGGAGGCTCTGAAACAAATGATGATCTGGCAAGGGCGAGCCGGGTTATGGACAGATTGGTTAGACTACCAGAGGAAGATGAAGGAAAGCCGTGAAGCCGCAGAGAAAGCTGAGAAAGCCAAGAAAGCTCAACGTAAAAAACAGATTGTTGATATTTGTATTAGCATCGGTTTGGGCATTAGCGTTCTCTCAGCCGTTGGCTTGGTAATATATATCTTTTACTGGCTCAGTAAACAGTAGGTCACCTATGTGGTTATTATTTGCAATCCTAATTCAGTCTGACGGCTATGCTGTCTATCCTCAAGGGCCATTTGCAACAATGGACGAGTGTTTTGAAGCCCGTGAATACTTCATGGCAACAGCACCACAGCCTAAGATAAACTATGAAGCAGTGTGTGTACAAACGGACGTAACAGGAAATGCCTCATGATTGGGTTAGTCACAGCTATTACGAACTTGGCAGGTACATGGGTCAGTGCCAAGGCGGAATCAACCAAGGCCACCGCAGAGGCCAAAGCCACCGCACTGAAAACAGCGGCACAGTCCACAGCGGATTGGGAACGCATCATGGCAGAGGCTTCCAAGAACTCGTGGAAAGACGAGTGGTTAACGATAGTGTTCAGCATACCGCTGATACTTGTTTTTATACCAAGCATGGTAGAACATATTCAGGCGGGGTTCAACGCATTGGCAACTTTGCCGATATGGTATCATGAAATTCTCATGGTGATTGTTCTTGCTAGCTTTGGTGTCAAAGCAGGTAAGGGAATTGTAGAAATGATAGGAAAGAAATAACATGGCAATGTATGGTAAGAAGAAAGCACCTAAAGCGTTTAAGACTTGTGCAGGTTGTAAGACAAAGGCTAAGTGTAAAGCCGCTAAGAAATGCTTGGGCAAGGCTAAGAAGTAATGCCTTTTAGCAAGTATAGTCCAAAGCAAAAGAAACTAGCGAGGGTTGCTCCTCCAAGAAACAAGATCACAGCGGCTGATCTTAAGAAGGTGAAACGTGGCGGCAAAAAGAAAAAAAGCTAATGACGCTTGCGCTAAGAAGGTCAAGTCCCGTTACAAGGTCTGGCCTTCAGCGTATGCTTCAGGTGCTGTAGCCAAGTGCCGTAAGGTTGGTGCTAAGAATTGGGGTAATAAAAGTGGCCGTAAGAAAAAGTAAAGCAGGTGCTTCTCTTAAGAAGTGGTTTGGTCAGAACAAAGGCAAGGGTTGGGTAGACTGCAAGACAGGTAAGCCCTGTGGTCGCTCAGGTTCTAAAGACAAGCGTAAGAGCTACCCTGCCTGTAGACCTACCAAAGCCGCTTGTAAAGCCGCAGGTGCTAAGACAGCCATGAAAAAGAAGACATCATCTAAGCGTGTCAATTGGAAAAAGAAGGCGAAAGCATAATGCCAAAGTCAAAAGACCCTAAGCTCGCCAGAGCAGGCGTGAGTGGTTACAACAAACCTAAGCGCACTCCGGGCGGCTCTAAGAAGTTCGTAGTGGTCGCCAAAGAAGGCGACAAGACCAAGACTATTCGTTTTGGTGATCCCAACATGACAATTAAGAAAGACCAACCTGCCCGCAGGAAGAGCTTCAGGGCTCGTCATAAGTGCGACACAAGTCCCCCAAGTAAATTAACTGCACGTTATTGGTCATGTAAAAAATGGTAGGGGTTGACATTTGCACAAAAGTGTGCTATAATATTAATCTCTTAAGTAGGAAACGCAAATGACGTATCTTGAAATTGTAAATAACATTCTTAGACGCTTAAGAGAACGTACTGTCTCAACTGTAGAGGAGACTGCGTATTCTACTTTGATTGGTGTGTTAGTCAATGACGCTAAAGAAGAAGTAGAGAACGCATGGAACTGGTCTGCGTTGCGTACTACGTTGTCAGCTACAACAACCTCTGGCACTTTTAACTACGAACTCAACGGTACTAAGAATCGTTTTAAAGTATTGGATGTTGTGAATGACACAAGTAATTTCTTCATGACTTATCGTACAGCGTCTGATTTTAACAACTGGTTCTTGAATCAAACTCCTGCAAATGGATCACCTAGATACTACAGCTTTAACGGTATCTCTGACGATGGTGATACGCTTGTAGATTTATATCCTATTCCTAATGGTGCTTACGACTTGCGCTTTAACGTAGTCATGCCTCAAGCAGAACTCACAGCAGATAACACAACACTTCTGATTCCCGCTAAACCAGTGCAGATGCTTGCGTATGCAAAGGCTGTAGAAGAGCGCGGTGAAGACGGCGGTGCTTCTGCAAACACAGCATACAACACAGCCGCTAGAGTCTTGAACGATGCTATTGCATTTGATTCAGCCAAGCATCCTGAAGAAATTATCTGGACATCTTAAATGGCTACTCCATTACAGTCAGCTAGTATTGCCGCGCCGGGGTTCTTTGGACTCAACACGCAAGAGTCTGGTATTACCCTTGAGTCTGGCTTTGCGCTACAAGCAAACAACTGTGTCATTGATAAGTTTGGTCGCTTAGGTGCACGCAAAGGTTGGTCATTCCTTGATGAAGATACTGGTATCAACTTGCAGGGTATTCATCGGTTTATTGACATTGATGCAACGGAATACTTTGGTGTATGGTCTGACGATAGTTTCTATATCTACTCAGGTGGCTCGCTTAACGCAGTAACCTATAACGGATCACAATCAATCACTGAAGGTAACTGGCAAGCTGTTACTCTTAACGATTCAGCATATTTATTCCAAGCAGGTTATGAACCATTGTACTTTGATACGACTGGTGCAGGTTCAATTGAAGACATTAGCAGTCACCCTACCGCATCAGGCACAGCACCTCAAGGTAACGTAGCAATGTCTGCGTATGGTCGCTTATGGGTTGCAAGTACTGCTACAAATAAAACAACACTGTACTGGTCTGACCTTTTGAACGGCCCACGTTGGAACTCAGGCACTGCAGGCTCATTAGATATCTCAGGTATTCTTGTCTACGGTAACGATGAGATCATTGGTCTTGGCGCACATAACGGATTCTTGATTGTATTCTGTAAGCAGAACATTATTATCTTTGGCGACACTGACAACAATCAACAGTACCTAGATCCTACAACACTACAGCTTGTTGAGGTTATCTCAGGTGTTGGTTGTATCGCAAGAGACAGTATTCAAAACACAGGTACTGATATCTTGTTCTTGTCAGAGTCTGGACTACGTAGCCTTGGACGAGTGATTCAAGAAAAGTCTACACCTATGCGTGATCTGTCTAAGAACGTACGTGATGATCTTGTACAGTTACTTGAGGCAGAGACAAACTCTAAGATTAAGTCAGCATATTCAGAAGGTAATGCATTCTATCTGCTTGCGTTCCCGACAACACGGCAGGTGTACTGCTTTGATATGCGACAGCCTCTTGAAGACGGATCTGCTCGTGTAACTATTTGGAACAACATGGACTTTACTGCGTGGAATGCGTGGGAGAATACAGTCTATATGGCACACGAGGACGGTCTAGCAGAGTACCGTGGTTACCAAGACAATGGTCAAGCATACCGTATGGTGTACTTTACAAACTACTTTGACCTTGGTAATCCATCACAAGTTAAGATCTTGAAGCGACTTGCAATTACTGTTATTGGTGCAACAGGTCAGGACTTTGTTGTTAAGTCAGGGTTTGACTACAGTGACGTATACAATAACTATCCACTGACAGTACGACAAGCAACAACCTTTGAGTACAACATTGCAGAGTACAACGAAGCAGAATACTCAGGCGGTAACTTAGTTGATAACGTACGTGTTGCAGGTAGTGGATCAGGTTCAGTACTACAATTAGGCTTTGAAGCAGACCTTAACGGTGGTGCTTTATCAATTCAAAAGATGGACATTTATGTCAAACAAGGTAGGACGTTATGAGTTCGTATACTAAATCAACTGACTTTGCGTCTAAGGATGCACTGCTTACAGGTAACCCGCTTAAGGTTGTCAAGGGTACAGAAATTGACGATGAGTTTAACTCCATTCAAACAGCAGTTAACTCTAAAGCAGATACTAACTCTCCTGATTTAACAGGTACACCTACGGCACCTACAGCGGCAACTGCAACAAACACTACACAGATTGCAAGCACGGCCTTTGTACAATCACAGAAGGCTTCTCCTGTGTTTACAGGCACTCCTACCGCACCCACCGCATCATTTGGTACAGACACAACTCAATTAGCCACAACAGCATTTGTTCAAGCGGCACTAGAAGCACTTTATCCAGTAGGTACAATCTATACATCTGTGAGTGCAACAAATCCTGCCAGTACATTTGGCTTTGGTACTTGGGTAGCATTTGGTGCAGGTCGTGTTCCTGTCGGTCAAGACACTGGTGATGCCGCATTTAACACATTAGAAGAAACTGGTGGTAGTGCAGATGCTACGTTGCCGTCACACACGCACACATTTAGTGATAGCTTTACTACAGCGGGAGCAGGTGGACACTCTCACTCTGTCAGCGATCCCGGCCACTTTCACCAAATGGTTGGCCCTAATGGATCATTTAATGATGGGTTAAGCCCCGCCACAGGCACAGGTACATATGGTGGTGGTACTCCAGATGATAGTTCAGAAAAGTACAACACATATTCTAAGACAACTGGTATTAGTATTGGAAGTGTTAGTAACCATACTCACACAGGTAGCGTTAGCGGCACAACAAGTTCTTCAGGTTCTAGCGCAACTGACGCAAACCTACAGCCATACATTGTTGTTAAAATGTGGAAGCGTACTGCTTGATAAAAACACCAGTAGTAATACAACCTGCATACACGATTTACTTTGAACGATTTGCAGACAAGACTTGGACACACGCTGACGTACACAAGTGGACTCCAAGTGTAAAGAAAGAATTTAATATGGTACACGGTCTGTTGCAGACAATGCACAATGAGCCGTTTTATTGTTTGACTGACAATCCTAAACTAGAGAAATTCGTACAGTCATTAGGTTATGAATACATACAAACATTGTCATGTGATGACGGAATAGATAGACCTATGTGGAGATATACAAATGGGTAGCGTAGTAAGCGGCCTCACAAACTCGCTGTTTGGCAGGGGTGGTGCAGGTACAGCAGGTGAAGCAGTGGCCCGCGCAAGAGAGTTGGGAGCAGAGGCTGTTTTTAAACCGTACACTGTAACCACTGGGTCAGGAACTTCTCAGTACGCAGACGGTGAGTTGCAGGCTAGGTTGTCTGCCCCTTATGAAGGGTTGCGTCAGGGTTCTCTTGGAGCGGCAGGCTCACTATTGCCTATGCTGACTGGTGCAGTAAGTCAAGCACCTGCTCAGTTTGGTGGGTATGGTCAAGGATTGTTAGGAGAGGCAACGACTCGTGCAATGGCACAGCCTGCTCAGTTTGGTTACACTCCTGATCTTGCAGGCCGTACTGAAGAAATCTTTGGACAGCAGTCTGCATTATTACAACCTGAGTTTCAGCGTCAAGCAACAGAGTTACAGTCTAAATTGTTTGGTACTGGTACATTAGGTTTACGACTTGCAGGTGAGTCCCAAGGACTGGGTGAAGGTTCTGGTATGGTATCTCCAGATGCTCTTGGATTAGGTAGAGCGCAACAACAGACTCTTGCGAACCTTGCAGGACAAGCCCGTCAGCAAGCACTAGGCGAAGAAGCACAGCGTTATCAGCAAGAGCTTGGCACGTTTGGTACGAATGTTGGTCAACAACAACAAGCACTACAGAACATTCTTGGACTACAAAGTCAAGGATTCGGACAAGCGGCGCAAGGGTTTGGTCTTAATGAACAAGCTCGTCAAGCACAGATTGCTAATCTCATGGGTGCTCAGCAAGGAATGTTTGGTCAGGCTGTTGGGCTTGCAGGTCTTGAAGATCAGCTTATGGCTCGTGGTCTCGACGCAGAAACTGCTCGTGCGGCGGCGGCATATGCAAGTGGTCAGATGCAACTTGATCCATACAAGACTCAAGCTCAAATACAACAAGAGCAACGTGGTCAGAATGCAGGGTTCTTTGGCTCTGTCCTAGGAGGTGCTTTGAGTGGCGGGCTTTTTAGTGGTGGCTCAACCTCTGCCGCCACCCAAAGAGGTTTAAATATTGCAAGAACAGATCGTTATAGATACGGTGGAACATTTGGTGATTAATTATGGCAACACGTAATCAAGTATTAAGTCTCTTTGGTGCATCACCAGAGCAAATCTTAGAGCAACGCAGACGCGAACAAGCAACAGAAGTTCTCAAGCAACGAGATCCATTTGCTCGTGCAGGTGGTGCTATTGGTATGGGGCTTGCACGTTTATTCGGTGGAGAGCCTGCAGAGGTTACACGTCAGCGTGAGTTGTACAGTCAGCTTGAAGGGATTAACTTTGAAAACCCTGAGCAGATGCGTGCGGCGGCGGCTTCCTTGTCTGGTCAATTCCCTGATCGTGCGTTACAGTTGTTGTCAATGGCAGATCAATACGAGACTCGCGCACAACAACGTGCTACGTCAGCGGCTCAAGAAACTAAGGCAGGCTTTACTACTGCACCACGGTTTGTTGGGTATACAGATACATACGGTAAAGATGCAATGGGTCAAACCGTTGTCATGGGTAAGAAACCTATGTATGAAAACACTCCTATTCCTCTTGAAGATTATGAAGATTATGTTAACAAGCGAGGAGTGTATGCAGATTGGTATCCTAAAGAAGGCAAAGCTTCCGTACCTAGTACACAGTCCAATGCTTTACCTGAAGGATCTGTTAAGTTTGGTACAGGTACAGGCACACCAGTTGCATTGCTTCCTGATGGGCGGTATGCCACGCTTACGGATGAAGGTAACATCGGTGCAATCCTTGATCAGCAAGGTATTCAAGCATTGGGTGGTTTAGTTGATCCTAAGAAGGTTGAAGCTCCTCGTCCGCCAGACTTACCGATTGTTCAAGAACGCAAGAAGGCGGCGCAAGAGAAAATTGATAAAAATAAAATGAAACAACCAAGCACTTCTGCAATAGATCAAACTAATCCGTTCTCACTGTAAGGAACTCTGATGACTATTACAGTCAATCATCCTGTGTTAGGGGCGGTTCAGTTTCCTGACTCAGCAACACCTGAACAGATCAATACCACACTGTTACAGATTGGTAAAGATTTCTTGCCTGAAGAGTCATCAGGCTCAGTATTCTTTAATCAGTTAGGTGAGGGGCTTGAGTCTTCTATTGAGGGTCTCTCAAACTTAACTGGCTTAGGATTCTATGAAGACTCCTATGAAGATGAGTTCCGTAACCGTGTAGAACTTGAGCAGTCTCCATACGCAGGCTATGGTGGTTTGCTTGTGGGTTCTATTCTTGATCCAGTCACACTACCTGCGGCTTTCTTAAAACCAGTTACATTTGGTAGCCGTATTGCTACAGGCGTTGCTCGTGGTGGTATTGTTGGTGCAGCAGGTGGTGCTGTTGAACCTGTGTTTGATGAGTTTGGCGACAGTCGTTTACTCAACACAGCGGTAGGGGCTGCTTTTGGCGGTGCGTTAGGCGGAGCATTGTCTAAGTTTATCGCAAGAGATGTACCTATTAAAAGTAAACTGGATGCAGATGAGACTCAAGAAGCGGCAGAAGATGCTATTCAATCGGTTCAAGATGCTGTTGTTAAAACAGATGAGGGACCACAGCGTAGTCCTGCAGAAATCTTAGAGGATGAACTTACAGAAAGATCTGGTGTCGGTATTACCCGTGAGACTGAAGAAGTTTTGCAGAAGGGTATTGATGAACGACTTGCACGTGTAGCTCAGATTGAAGCCGCATCAGCTAAGCGTACCAAAGGGTTACGTGCGGCAGACGATAAAGCAGAAGGTGCAAAAGCATTAGATCAATTTGAATCTATTCGTACTCGCTTGATGAATGAAGTACGTGAGATGCGCTTGCGTATGAAGCGTGGTGTTGAAGGACGTGAGGCAGGTGCAGATCTAGCAAAGCTACGCACAGGACAGGTAGACAAACTATCTGAGCCTACTCGTATTCGATTACAAGAACTAGAAACTCCTGAACCAGTTGTACGTACACCAGAAACTGAAGTACCTTCAGAACTTGCAGTACGTTCACTAGAGGCTGAAGCACCCTCAGAACCTACACTACGTGCGCCAGAGGCTGAACAACCTCGTCCTGTTAAGGCCACTGCACAGCCAACACTGACACCTCAACAAGCAACACGTATTGCAAAGCAAGGGGAAGAAGCTGAAGAGTTTGCTCCACTGCAAATGGGCTTTGATCCTCGTACATCAGCAGGCTCTGCAGGTGTTAGACCAGAGCAACGTTATGCAGGTCAGGCGGCAGAAGGTGTAGATGAAGAAGAACTTGTAGCATCTGCGTGGTCTCGTAAGATGACTGAACCTGCAGGTGACAAAGGATTTGATTTACCTGAACAAGACCTAAGACGTGCAGGACAACGAGAGTCTGCGGCATCACAACGCTTGCAGGATTTGATGGGCCACAAGTTTGGTCCTTATACTTTTGCAACCAATCCTGCTAAAGAGCAAGAAACAATTGATTTAATTGGTGAAGACTACGACTCACTGGTTGATTGGTTAATTGACTCAGCACGTAAGAACAGAATTTTTAATGATGCGGAGCAAAGAATACTTGAGCCACTAAGGGCAGAAGCAGAACAACGAATCGCAACAACATATAAAGCAATGCGGAAGATGCGTTCTGAAGGTGGATATCGTTCAACTGAATACACTGATGCAGAATACGATGCGGTAATGGACCTGCAGTTCTATAGTTATATTGCAGATATTATTGATACTAACGGTACTCGTGTATCGCATTCGTTTAAAGAAATTCAAAACATTAAAGCCAATCGTAAGCGTAATGCCGCGAAAATAAAAGCAGGCAAGCCGATTGATGACATCTTTGGAGTTAAGTGTTAATGCCTACAGTAAGCAACGATTGTAACATCAGAGTCAATGCGGCTATAGATACAATAGAGAATACAGAGCTATCTGAAAAAGAATTAGCTGTTGCTATTCGCAAAGGACTCAACACAGCTACTAAACCTACACGATTTAAGGACATGGCACTTGAGGCTGTAATCAACGGTTATCTCTCAGGCTTTGGTACACCTATTGCTAACGCTATCTCTGTTGGTGTTCAAAACTTTACTGCACCTACACTTGAAATGATTGGCGCGTTGACAGATACAATAAAGATTACTAAAGGTAACCGTGAGTTTGCCGATGCTGTTGCTATGTTTGAAGCGGCACTAGAAGGCTTTGGTGCTGACATGATCTTCCTCAAGCAAGGATGGAAGAGTGGTTATCCTCTTGACATTACTCGCAGTACCTCAGCACTAGCACGACAGCTTAAGGTATCTCCTGCCAAGGCGCGAGAGATTATTGGTAAAGAGATTGCGGCAAGTAAAGCACGCAGACAGTTTGCTGATCCTGATAATACATCATCTATGAAAGATCTTGAGGATGCTTTTTACAAAAAGGGGTTTACTCCTGATGAGTTTGAAGCTTACATGGATGAATCATATGACTATATTCGTGGGGCTATCCCTGCTGAGTATGGGGGTAATGTTATCCGTTGGCCTACGCGACTGACAGTAGCCATTGATGAATATGGTAAGGCTCGTTTCCGTAGACAGAAGATTGCACAGATGGCCTCTGTCAAAGCACGTCAAGATTCTAAGAAGGGGCTAGGCAGTTACCGTGATCTATACAACAAATATCGTAAGGATGCCTTGAGTGTAGTCGATGAAGGCAAAGCTCAAGAGATGGAAGATGTGTTTGGTCAGATGAAGATGGACATTGGCCGAGTGTTTGGTAATGATCCTGATACTCTTGTGCCATACAAGTCAATCAAAGAGTTTGCTCTGCGTCAGACGTTTCAGTCTCCTCTACTTGGTGCGGCTAAAGCGGCACAGGATATCCGTAGAGACAGCGCATTTGTTTCATACTTTGTTCCATTCATTAAGACACCTTGGAACATCCTTAAGGAAGGCACAACATACGTACCCGGTCTAGGTGTAGCGTTGCGTCCTAAGTATCTTGATGGTGCTACTCCAGTAAAGATGAGTAATGATGAATTGATTCCTCGTCAGATCCTTGGAGCCGCAATGTTCGCAGGCGTTGGTGCAATGTTTGCAAGTGGTAATATCACAGGCGCACCTAAGAATGCACAAGAAGCGCAGGCGTGGAAAGATCAAGGTATACAACCATTCTCAATTAAGATCGGTGACACATGGATATCATATCAGCGTATTGAACCAATCGCTACGGTACTAGGCTTAGCGGCTGACTTGTTGCGAGTGACTGATGATTACGTACAGAATCCTGACATGGATCAAAGCGTCATGGATGAAGCAGTCAAACCAATCCTTGTTGCAATGAAAGCAAACATCTTAAGCAAATCATTCATGGAAGGTTTCGCTAACATCTTGGAAGTTGCAAGTGACCCTGCTCGTTACATTGAATCTTTCACAGCGGCAGGACTAAGACCATTGTCTCCTGCATTCCTCAACATGGTAGCTCGTTCAACTGATCCGTATGAAAGACTAGCAACCACACCTATTGAGAAACTACAGCAACGCTTCCCGTTCTTACGTCAGCAGTTACCTGTTGAGTACGGTGCAATTGGTGGACCACGAGAGACAGACTTTGTTCAAGCAATCACAGGCTTTGGTATTAAGTCAGCACCTCAGTCAGAACTCCAGGGTGAGCTTGCAAGACTAGACTTTACTAAGGGACGTGTCGGTGACACAGTGATGCGTGTAGGATTAAATACACAACAACTTGCAGATATGCGAGAGATGTCAGCAGGTATGTTGACACCAGTACTTGAGAACTTTATCAGGTCAGCTACGTATCAGAATGCAAGTGACCCACGCAGGAAGTGGATGCTTAATCGCTTAACCAATAACGTGCAAGGTAGAGTACGCAAGGCTTACTTTGCTAAGTTGATGAAAGAAGATCCAGAAGTAGCGCGTAAGTTCTACAACCAGTTGATCTTATCAAAAGGATTAGAAGAAGACATTCCTCTAAAGGCTCAGTAGGTTAACCAAGTTAACCTCTAAAAAGAACCCCGCCGAAGCGGGGCAAAGGTCCACTGGAGGGTGGTTCAGTCTTCTGCAAAACCGTAGACGTTGCCTATCATAATCTTGCAGAAAGGTATGTTCAATATATAACCATCAAAGAAGTAGATGGTAGCGTCTAATTCGTTCTCACCGCGCTTGTGTCCGTACACTGGCTGAGCATCAACAGACTCAAGCGACAGTCCGAATACATGCCAGAAGTTTACTTGTACTACCATCCCCAATCATCTCCATCTAAGCCATGTGCGTTGTAGTCTGTTACTCTCTTCTCAAAGAAATTAGAAATAGAGGAACCGCCAAGCAACTCTTCCATCCACGGTAAAGGGTTCTCCTTAACCTTCCAGTTCGGCTTGAGACCAAGTTGCAGTAGTCGTCTGTCTGCGAGGTAGCGAATGTACTGCTTGACATCTGCCGCTGACAAACCTTCCAAGTCACCCATCTCATACGCAAGATCAATAACCTTGTCTTCAAGTTTGACTGCAGTTCTGAACATCTCGTAGATGTCCTTCTTGAAATCATCCGTAACAACTCGCGGATGCTCATTACAAAACTCCCTGAATAATTTAGCCATACCTTCTGCGTGTTGCGACTCATCACGTACTGACCATTCCACAACAGTACACATGGCAGGCATCTTACCAAAGCGTTGGTAGTTGAGGAGCATCGCAAATGCTGAGAATAAACTCATACCCTCATTCAATACACTACGTGCAATCGCTAGTGCTGTACCTGCGTGAGAGTGTACGTCAATGTCAGACATGAACTCTACCTTGTCAGCCATCTGCTGATACTCAAGGAATGCCGTGAACTCTTCTTCAGGTAAACCAAGCGTGTCGTTGAGCAATGCATATGCACGTTGATGAATAAACTCACGACTTGCAAACGCTGTCAACATCGAGCGTATCTCATTGTTCTTGAACTTTGGAATGTAGTACTCCAAGTAGTTCGTACCAACAGCTACGTCAGTCTGCGTGAACAAACGCAAGATCTGTGTGATGTTATTCTTTTCAGATTTAGTTAACACATCAGACTTCCAATGGTTAACATCTGTCTGTAATTCTAACTCATCCTCGATCCAGTGGATGCGCTCATGCTCAGTGGCATAGTTGACAGCCCAAGGATACTTAAAGGGTTTGTATGTTAAGTTGCTTTCTAAGAGACTCATGCTCTTCCTCCAGTTTCTTTAGTAAGTTATAACAGTCGTTTAAGATCTTCTTGTTGTAAGGATCAAAGTCCTTAATCATGTGCAGACGCAGTAGCATCTTGCTTATTTCTTCTTTCATTATACCACATCCAGAATAAAAGACAAGTGATTGCAGGGTGTAAGACTACGAATAACCATATGTTGATTTCTTCATACGTCATGTTTAAGTAGGGAGCTACTGTACGCAACAAGTCAACGCAGAAGTAAAACAACTTATCCATAAGTATATCATAACTCATCGTTGTTTGTTCTCCAGTACACGTAACTCCAACTCAAGTCCGATGATCCTGGCGTGAAGCTCTCTTGCCTTATCCCATTTCTTCTTGCACTGAGCCTTCAGTAGCTTCAGCCAAGTCTTCTTTAGTTTCATGTGCAAACCCATACTCTTCGTTCTCCTTATCTACAGCCATCTCAAGCAACCGTCTCAAACCCACCTCAACTAGCAGTCTGGTAGCGTCTTTGTCTGTATCGACAACCAGTGTTGCAGAGCCATCCTCATGTTCAACGTAGTCTTTGACTTCAATTGTTCCTGCTTTCATGTGTTCTTCTCCTTGAGGTCTTCATAGATTTGTTTCTTCTTTGCACGTAGTCGATCTACTTCTGCGTGCTCATACGCTTCTTCAAGTGCAACTACCATAAACGAAACATCCTCTGGTGTTAACGTACCACCGTGACACACATGATGATACAAGCGTCTTGCTTCTGCTAGTTTACCTTGGTTCACGTCTCGCCTCCTTTGCATAGATATACTATGCATTTTTATGCGCTGATAAACGCAAGTTATAACTTTTTTATGCGCTTATAAGTGTACACGAATGCACTATAAAAGCAACATATATGTACACTTTGTAGTTTATAAACTACATATGAGTTGCTACCCTTGACAACTCACACAGACATCATCGTCTTCAAAGTCCTTCAGCGCATTCCTATCTACTTTCGTTCCAACCTTCTCCGCTGTAACGCCCGCAGTGGTGCGGAGGTAATATAGTCCTTTAAGTCCTTCCTTCCAAGCCTTGAGATGGACTTGATTAACGATAGCTTTGTCTGTCCCTGACGGGAAGAAGACGTTAACGCTCTGTCCCTGACATATGAACTCTTGCCTTTTGGCGGCATGCTCGACAACCCATCCCTGATCCAGTTCAAACGCAGTTTTAAATGTAGCCCTCTCACTGTCGGATAAGAACTCCAAGTGCTGTACAGAGCCTTCATTCTCAATGATGCTTTTCCATACCTTCTTTGTGTCTTGTCCATGAGACTTTAACACCGTTTCAAGATACGGATTACGCACTGTGTGACTACCTGCACGAGTACGATGAACATAGCAATTGCTGACACGAGGCTCAATAGAAGCACTGCAACCACAGATAATGGAACTGTTAGCATTGGGTGCAACCGCGAGAAGGTGCATGTTACGTATGCCAGTACCTTTTCCATCAGGACACTCTCCGCGTTCAACAGCCAAAGCATAAGTGGCTTCTTGAGCCTGCGATTTAATCTCCTTAAAGATCCCATAGTTTTCTCCTGCGGCTTGCCAAGACTCCCAAGCTACCCCTTTGGATTGGAGGTAACCGTGGAAGCCCATTGCTCCGAGACCGACTGAGCGTTCTCTGTAAGCTGAGTATACAGCTTTTGATAATTCTTCTGGTGCGTTGTCAATAAAGAATTGAAGCACGTTGTCCAAGAATCGGATAAGGTCTCCAACCATTCCTGTTGTTTTCCACTCGTCGTACTTTTCGAGGTTGACTGAGGAGAGGCAACAGACTGCTGTGCGTTCTTCACTTGTAGCGAGATGGATTTCGTTGCAGAGGTTACTGCCATTAATTGACAATCCAAGTTTTCTTTGAGCTTCCGGTAAGCCTCGTCTGGCTGTGTCGATAAAGTTAAGGTAAGGACTGCCAGTTCTGAAGCGAG
>Ga0222719_10000523_pt1 | contig 37977 bp, 36 predicted proteins | sample C33_34DmetaG_FD_165039 | JGI IMG/M metagenome (GOLD analysis project Ga0222719, IMG submission 165039) | Estuarine water microbial communities from San Francisco Bay, California, United States - C33_34D | ecosystem: Environmental > Aquatic > Marine > Unclassified | place: USA: California... | reverse complement strand
CGATGATTTATTCATTGGCAAGCATCGTCAGACGGGCGCCACCAAGTGGACAGGAACAAGAGTTGATTTGATTTTCGGATCTAATTCTCAATTGCGCGCACTTGCGGAAGAGTACTCTTGTTCAGATGCCAAGACGAAATTTGTTCAAGACTTCGTGCACGCCTGGTGCAAGGTGATGGACTTGGACAGATTTGACTTACAATAAATGAACAGGTGTTTTCTTTTTTTAAAAATGGCGGTAACCCCGCCATTTTTTTTTGACTAAAACTCATTCAGAATGCAAGGCGTATCAACAGTTAACTTAAATCATTGCAGTTATTTATGGCTGGAATGTTTCATTCATTCACTTGGTTGAAATTAAAAAAAGAAAAAATAAGCCAAATTCAAGATCAATTAATAAAAGATGGGTCATCAAACCCCTACATACTTCAAAAAATAATGAGTAATTTGCCTTTAAAAGGTTTAATAGTGTCGATACTAATCAAATATTTAGAAGGCCGTTGGAAGAGTATGACATATGCGTGTCAGGGATTGTGGCATTTAATAAAAACTGAAACTCAATTTATTTTTCATTTCGCAATGGGGGTTTTAACGTGCTTACTAGGGTGGTACTATAACATTTCGATCTCAGAATGGCTCATACAAACCTTGGTGATAGCCGCAGTTTTATCAGCCGAGGCTCTCAATACCGCTATTGAAAAACTATCTGATTTGGTTGAACCAAAATATAGCAAAACCATTGGGCAAGTCAAAGATATGGGTGCTGCAGCTGTTTTTATTGGCGTTATTGCAGCTGTAGTTATAGCCGCTTTGATTTATATTCCTAAGATTTTTAATTCTTAAAGACAGCTATGACATTGCATTTTGTATTTTTGTCTAAACAGCAATAGTTCATGGCTACACGAAAAAAGAACAGCTCCTCCAAGACGCTAAAGGTTAGAACATCCATGTCGGATCAGCAGCGTCTCCTACTAGGGAGTTTTATCTTGATTTTTGGCCTTATTTGCTTAATTGCATTTGTGTCATTTTTCTTTACTGGTAATGCGGACCAAAGTATTTTAAATGATTTTACAGATCGCGAAAGTCAAGCTGAAAATATCTTAAACAAACTTGGGGCGGCATTGAGCGATTTCTTTATCCGCAAAGGACTCGGTTTGTCGTCGTTTATTATTGCGCTATTATTCATTTGGACTGGAATTGTTGTCATCACAAAAAAGTCTATCGCAAAACTTAAAAAGAGATGGTTTTGGGGGCTGTATCTCAGTCTCTTATTAGCGCTGTTTTTTTCATTAGCTATTCCTACGCATGCCGTTCTAGGCGGCACCATTGGTTTTGAGAGTGTGGATTGGCTTAACGACTACTTAGGCCCCTTGGGAACCTCTTTTCTTTTATTATTTGGAGGAATTCTATACTTGACCCTGCGATTAAGGTACAGCTTTAAGACACAACCAAAAGCCCAAGTGTCAGATGAATCTGCTGAAGTGCATGAATCCCACCTTGAGCCCAAGGAGGATAGTTCTGAAACAGAAATTTTAATCCAATCAGAAGAAGAAGAAGAAGAAGAAGAAGAACCGGAATTGACACCTATTTTAGACGATGATATTGAAATAGAGGTCACCCGTTCCTTTAACGAAAAAGAAGAATCTCATAATTTAGCTGATAAATTAGTCACCGATTTTGGTCCAGTTGACCCTACCCTAGACTTGCCAAATTTTCGTATGCCGCCTTTAAGTCTGTTAAAACAGTATGATACTGAAAACATTACGATAGACAAGGATGAACTCAAAGACAATAAGGATAAGATTGTTGATACGCTCGCGAATTACAATATCGGAATCGCCAACATCAAAGCAACCATTGGTCCAACTGTGACCATGTATGAAATTGTGCCAGAGGCTGGCATTCGTATTTCTAAAATTAAAAATTTAGAAGATGACATCGCACTTTCATTATCTGCTCTCGGTATTCGGATTATCGCTCCTATTCCAGGAAAGGGAACCATAGGTATAGAGGTACCCAATAAAAAATCGACCACGGTCTCGATGAGATCGGTAATAGCTTCCCAGAAATTTCAAAAGTCAGAAATGCAATTGCCCATTGCATTAGGGAAAACCATTAATAATGAAACCTATGTTGTTGATTTAGCTAAAATGCCTCACCTTTTAATGGCAGGTGCAACAGGGCAAGGTAAATCCGTAGGACTGAATGCCATTTTGACCTCGTTGCTTTATAAAAAGCACCCCGCCGAAGTCAAATTTGTCCTAGTAGATCCAAAGAAAGTTGAGCTCACACTGTTTAACAAAATTGAAAGGCACTATTTGGCCAAACTACCTGACACTGAAGAAGCTATTATAACGGATACGTCAAAAGTAGTTCAAACGCTAAATTCTTTATGTGTAGAAATGGATCAGCGGTATGAATTACTCAAGTTGGCCATGTGTCGCAATATCATTGAATACAACGAAAAATTTAAGTCTCGTAAGTTGAATCCAGAAAACGGACATCACTTTTTGCCTTATATCGTTCTCGTGGTCGATGAGTTCGCAGACTTAATCATGACAGCAGGAAAAGAAGTTGAAACCCCCATTGCACGGTTAGCACAGCTAGCAAGGGCTATTGGAATCCATTTAATTATTGCTACTCAAAGACCTTCTGTCAATGTAATCACAGGTTTAATTAAAGCCAATTTTCCTGCTAGAGTAGCCTTTAGAGTGGCGTCCAAGATCGATTCACGTACCATTTTAGACAATGCCGGGGCAAATCAACTCATTGGTCGTGGAGATTTGCTGTTTACCCAAGGTAACGAGACGCTGAGATTGCAATGTGCCTTTATCGATACTCCAGAGGTGGAAGAAATTACTTCCTTTATTGGGGCTCAAAAGGCCTATCCCGATGCCTATATGTTACCAGAATTCGTAAGTGAAGAGGGTGGCTCCGGAATGGATATGGATCCTAACGACAGAGATGCACTGTTTTATGAAGCCGCACAAGTCGTGGTGACCCATCAGCAAGGTTCGGCATCACTTTTGCAAAGAAAGTTAAAACTAGGTTACAATAGAGCGGGACGCATCATTGACCAATTGGAGTCCGCTGGTATAGTGGGTCCTTTTGAAGGAAGCAAAGCCAGACAGGTTTTGATTAGCGATATCGCAGGACTAGATAACTTTTTAAATATTTAAATATGACTCCGTTGAGCAAACTATTTTTAAGTGCTATTTTTTTTAGTTGTAGTACTATTCTCTTTGGACAATCTTCTCCAGAGGCCAAGGCTCAGTTGAACCGGGTAAGCCAAGTTGTGAGTGCTTTTAACAATATTGAAATTGACTTTACCTACGAATTAATCAATACCGAGGCCGATATCAATCAAAAAACAAACGGCTCTATTCTCATATCTGGTGATCAGTATAAACTCAATATATTGGGGATTACTCGGATTTTTGACGGAGCCAAATTGTATACCATCAGTCCAGAAGATGAAGAAATTACTATTTCGAGTGGATCGAATGACGGAGACGAAACCATTTCTCCTAACGAGATGTTACAGTTTTTCAATACCGGCTATCATGCTAAAATGAATATCACTCAAAAAATACCTGGCCGTACCATTCAATTTGTCAAACTGGTTCCTGTCAAAAAAAATAATGATGTCAGCTATTTGCTATTGGGTATAGACAAGGCAACGAACATGATCTATCGCCTGATTGAGATAGGCTCCGAAAACACCAAAACTGTAATTACCGTAAACAGCTATAAAGCAAATACTTCACTGCCTACAAATACCTTTAAATACGATCCTAAAGCTTATCCAGGCTATTTCATCAACAAACTAGACTAGGTAATGAAAACGCTCGATCGTTATATTTTTGTTTCCTATCTCAAGACCTTTTTTAGTGTCTTTGCGGTAATCATGATGATATTTTTACTGCAGTCTGTTTGGCTTTACATTAATGAATTGGCAGGTAAGGATCTCGATTTAATTATTATCGGCAAGTTTTTACTTTTCATTTCCCAACGTCTTGTGGTGCTGGTTTTGCCTTTGACCATTCTTCTGTCCTCCATTATGGTTTTTGGCAACTTTTCGGAGAATTATGAGTTCGCAGCGATGAAATCAGCCGGTATTTCCTTGTTGAGAGGCATGCGTAGCGTTGGGGTTTTCATAGCATTTCTTGCTGTAATAACCTTTTTCTTCTCGAACAATGTCATTCCTTCGGCAGAGTATAAACTCTTTAATCTGAGAAGAAATATAGCCCAAGTTAAACCTGCTATGGCCATAGTTGAAGGTCAATTTAGTGATCTCGGAGGTATGAATATCAAAGTGGGGAATAAATACGGAGATAATGGTGAGTACCTCGAAGATGTCACCATTCATATGTCGACGTTCAATAGACCAGGAAACTACAAGGTAGTCAAAGCTGAAAAAGGAATGTTGATGACACAGGAGGACGCTGATGTGCTTCAACTCAAGTTGTACAATGGTAACTATTACAACGAATTGCAGCCCAAAGATTTCGAAGAAAGAAAAAAGAAACAGCACGTTAAAAGCGCTTTTGAATCTTATACTATCAATGTGGATCTGTCCGAGATTAACAATGTCGATTTTGAAGATCAGGCATTTAATAATCGTTACAATATGCTCACCATCAATGAGCTAGGCCTTACAATAGATTCTCTATCGCATAAAACTTCGAACTCTTATGCCCAATTGTCAGAATCGGTTTACGATAGAACATCGGTACGAAATTTGGATCTAAATTTAACACCACTCGAAACTGATTCCATCTACCAAAACTCCATTTACGATCTTTATTCTGTCGAGCAAAGAAAGCGTATGGCCGATTTGGCACTGGGTAATGTTCGTAGCAGCAGGCAGTTGTTATATGAAAGTCAAAAAAAAATTGAATTAGAAACTCAAAATTTAAACTTGCATGTGATTGCTTGGCATGAAAAGTTTGCATTGGCGCTAAGTTGTTTGATCCTATTCTTTGTTGGTGCTCCCATTGGAGCTCTGATTCGAAAGGGCGGTTTTGGGTTGCCCATTGTTATCGCCATGGTGTTGTTTTTGACCTACCATTTTTTAAATATTTTCACCAAGAATAGCGCAGAGGACGGCAGTTTTCACCCTGTACTAGCCACCTGGTTTTCTACTTTCATTATGCTACCCCTAGGATTATATCTGACCAATCGTTCAACGAAAGATCGACCTGTTTTTGAGGCCGATCAATTGATAAAGCCCTTGGTTAATTTATTAGTAAAACAGCGCAAAGAGACCAATGGCAATGAGCGTTACAGTCAAATCTGGCAAGAATACCAGCAACACGCCAAGCTCACCTTGATTTTATATTTTTTGCTGCTTTCAATATTGTTCCTGGATTATGGCACCCGGGGCTTAGATTGGCCTGTATTACAGGGCATAATAAAAGCGACTGTGATCCTTATCGGGATTGTGTATGTAACTTCTTTGTTTCGAGCACTATCACTACAATCGGGTTTGTACAAAACTATCGGTGTCATCAACCGATTTCAAACTAACCTCATATTAATCGCGGCCCTTCCCCTATATGGCTTGTATTATTATTACATGAAAAATCAAATACAAGAAGATTTAAAGACCCTTTAAATGACACCTAATTCACCTATATTTGCTGCTATGACAGAGCCAAGCATCCATTTGAACAGCATTGAAGAAGCCATCGAGGACATCAAAGCTGGTAAAATTATCATTGTTGTCGATGACGAGAATAGAGAAAACGAAGGTGATTTTATGGCAGCGGCTGAAAAAGTAACACCAGAAATGATCAATTTCATGGCTACTCATGGCCGTGGACTCATTTGTACACCATTGACAGAAGAACGCTGTGAATTACTTCGTCTCGATAGAATGGTACGTGACAATTCCGATCCCATGGAAACGGCTTTTACAATTTCCGTAGACTACAAAGGCGACGGGGTTACTACTGGAATATCTGCAGCAGATCGTTCTAAAACGATTCAGGCTTTAATTCATCCAGACACCCCAGCAAATGCATTTATCCGTCCTGGACACATTTTTCCTTTGATTGCCAAAGAGGGGGGTGTTTTGCGTCGCACAGGACATACCGAGGCTGCTATAGACATGGCACGGCTAGCAGGATTAGCTCCAGCAGGTGTCATCGTAGAAATCATGAATGAAGATGGTACAATGGCACGGCTTCCTGATTTATTAAAAGTAGCTCAACGCTTTGATTTAAAAATCATTTCTATCGAAGATTTGGTCGCCTATCGGATGCAGCACGATTCATTGATTAATAAAATTGAGGATTTTTCATTTTCGACGCGTTTTGGAAATTATAGATTGCGGGCCTATGAGCAAACCACCAATAAGCAAGTACATCTGGCCTTAACGAAGGGACATTGGGAGATAGATCAGCCCGTTTTAGTTAGAGTTAATTCTTCATCTGTTAATAATGACATTCTGGGCACCTTAACTAACAACGCCGAGGCACATTTGGATGCTGTTTTTCAAAAGATGGAAAAGCATGGATCGGGAGCGGTAATTTTTATTAATCAACAGGCCCCATCTGGAAGTCTGTTACATCGTCTAAGACAGCTGAAGGAGATGCAATCTCACGACAGTATGGCTAAGGCTCCTCAGGTAGCTATGGACCACAAAGATTTTGGCATTGGTGCTCAAATACTTCACGATTTAGGTATTTCAAAAATAAAATTGATGACTAATAGCACTCAAACCAAACGGGTGGGTATGATTGGTTATGGCCTTGAAATTGTCGATTATATTCCCTACTAAAAAATTTTCAACTAAGCTGCTCTTAACAAACATCACCCTGTGTTAAACCACTTTTCCAATCAAGGTCGCCATGAGCTCAGCCCTTTGCTCGACTTCTGTCGATGTCATTCCTAATTTAATAAGGCAAGAAATGTTTCGTCCTAAGAAAGCATCAGAGCGTTGAAAATTTTGCCTTCCTATGAGTGCCAAACCTATTTTCTGAGCTTCGTTTAAGTTATTTAGCGCATTTCCCCATTTAAGATGATCCCATTGCCTCACATAATGCCAATTGTTGTCCAAATAATGAAAACATTCACCTATGCCCTGATCTGCAAATAACAACATGGCAGCTTTAGTTTGTTCTTCGGTGGGTAAAAAGAAATTTAAAAAGGCATAACTCTCTTCACCTCCTTCGGGAACGCGCCGAAATTCTATTTCAGGAATTCGAGCCAAAGCGGTTTTCAAGATGTGGTAATAGTGTTTTTGGTGTCTAAGAAACTCCGGCAACCGCCGGGCTTGAGCCAATCCTACTGCGGCATTGAGCTCTGAAATTCTAAAATTGTATCCAAGGATAGGGTGCCCATCGGTCCCTCGATTTGATCCCAAATGATCGTGACCATGATCCGAATATTGATCTAACAATGGAGCGAACAAATCGTTATTGGTAATCACAGCGCCTCCCTCACCACAAGTTATTGTCTTAACCGCATCAAATGAAAAGCATCCCAAGTCTCCAATGGTTCCCAAATTTTGTCCTTTATAGGTGCCACCAATGGCTTGACAAGCATCCTCTATAAGTAGAAGGTTTTCTGTCTTACAAATAGATTTTAGGGCATCCATATCAGCCATACTACCGCACATATGTACAGGCATAACAGCTTTAGTTTTTGCGCTAATGGCTTGTGCTACGGCTGCAGGTGACATGGTTAAGGTGTCATCTATATCAACCAAAACTGGTGTGGCACCAACCATTAAAACAGCTTCAAAACTAGCAACAAAAGTAAAAGCGGGGACTATCACCTCGTCCCCTGCTCCTATTCCAGCCACAACCAAGGCCGATGTTAAGGCTGCTGTACCACTGGACAAAAGCTGCGCATGTTTTACATTTAATTGTTGGCATATTTCCAACTCCATAGCTTTCGCTTTCCAATGGCCTTGACGTTGATTATCAAAACCATAACGCATGAGTACACCACTATTCAGTACATCCTGGACTTCTTTGCGTTCGGCCTCGCCAAATAACTCAAATCCCGGCATTAATTGACTTTGATTTGTAGCACGCTGTTATCAATGGATTTTCTAACCTTGGGCATAGCTGCAAAAGGATCATCTTGGGCGCGGTACCCGATAGGCATTAAAAGGACGGATTTGAGACCTTTCGACTTTAAATCTAGCACGCGATCGTACTCATCGGGTGTAAAACCTTCCATGGGGCAAGCATCTATGCCCTCCATAGCACAAACAGTTAACATATTACCCATGGCTAAATAGGCCTGCTTGGCTGCCCAAGAATCAATTTCACCCTGAGATTTGCTGCCAAATTCTTTTAAAACAGCCGATCTAAAACCAGCTAAAATTTCTGGTGATGTCCCCCGTTGATGGATAATCCGATCGAAAAATTCATTGATATAGGCATCGTTTATATTTAGGTGGGTGCAAAATAGTAACAAATGCGATGCTTGAACCACTTGTTGTTGATTCATGCTTACCGGAAGAAGCTCCTTTTGAAGACTTTTATTCTGAATAACCAACAGTTTGACTGGTTGTAAACCATAAGACGACGCAGATAGGTTAAACGCTTTTATCAATAGGTCCACCACTGAATTGGGGATGGTTTTTTGATCATCAAATTTTTTGCATGCATAACGCCATTCTAAAGCTTCTATTGAGGTCATCGAGTTATATTTTGCATAAAAATAGGTATTCTGCGCGTCAAAATAAAGCCAGTCAATAAGAATGATTCATTAAAAGAACCAGAGTCTTATAGCTAGGGCAGTTACTACGATCATCATTGCTCTTCGCACCAGGACATCACCTTTTGCAACAGACCATCTGCTAGCCAACCAGGCTCCTGAGATATTGCCGATTGAAAGCACCAGACCATAGACCCAATTTATGCTGTCGTTTAGGGCAAAAACGATCAAAGCACCCAAGGTGTAAATAGAAACAATAGCCACTTTGGAGGCATTAGACCGGACCAAGGACATCTTATTAAAGTAGGGCAGAAAAACTAAAATAACCAAGCCAATACCAGCATTTAAAAAGCCACCATAGATACCAATAAAAAAGAAAGAGAGAATAGAAATCCACAAATGCCAACCGGTGGTTTTCGCAGATATGTTGTTGGGTTTGAGTTTGGGTGTGAAGGCGATCATCAGCACCACAAAAATCATTACCACAGACAATATTTTTTTAAACAAATCTCCTGAAATTTCAATGGCAATTTGCGCTCCAATAAGAGCTCCAAAAAGTGCGCTTATACCGCAATAAAGACTGAACGGAAAATCGGCCACCCCTTTAGATTTGAAACCAGCTGTCGCAGAAATAGTTTGAAAAAATATAGCGACTCTGTTAGTACCGTTGGCCAAAGCTGGTGGTAAACCTAAAAAAATTAATGTTGGTAGAGTTAACAAGGTACCTCCTCCTGCAATGGTATTGACAATACCAGCAACGAAACCAACAGCTATCAAGAGCAAGGCATTCCAGTCTAAATCGGCAATCAAAAGTGCGCTCATGCGGCAAAATTAAGATAAAGTCAGATGATGTCTTTTAATTTGACACAAAACCTTTGAAAGAATTCAAAAAGGATTCTATATTTGCAACCGCTAAGGAGAAATGGCAGAGTGGTCGAATGCGGCAGTCTTGAAAACTGTTGAGGGTCACACCTCCGGGGGTTCGAATCCCTCTTTCTCCGCAACATATCCCCGTAGTTAAACTACGGGGTTTTTGTATCTTAGCAGGGTGTAATCTAATCCTCTTCAATGGAATTAAATATTGGTATTGACGCAATAGGCTACTATGTTCCCCAATTAATGGTGTCCATGAAAGATTTGGCTCAAGCTAGAAACCTCCCTTACGACAAACTTCATTTGGGATTAGGCCTTTCGGCAATGGCCATACCCGATAAGGATGAAGATGCAGTCAGTTTTGCCGCCAATGCTTTGATTAAACTTATCGAGGTTAATCAAATTGATCCCAAAACCATTGGAAGGGTTTATTTGGGAACTGAAAGTGCGGTCGATAGCTCTAAGCCAACCGCTACTTATGCCGTTGGAGCGGTTGAACGCTTACTGGAAACGAATTACGGTCCAAGAGTTTTTAAGAATTGTGATGTGGTAGATATGACTTTCGCCTGTGTAGGTGCGGTTGATGCTCTGCAGAATTGTCTGGATTGGGTCAGAGTTGACACAAAAAGGAAGGCAGTGGTAATCGCGTCGGATGTATCAAAATACGACCTGAATTCTACAGGAGAATACACTCAGGGCGCTGGGGCAGTCGCTCTGTTGATCAGTCACGAACCTTCCATATTATCGATCGCTGATCATTGGGGTGTTGGCATGGAAAGCGTCAATGATTTTTTCAAACCACGACGCGAAATCAGTAAGTCTGAGATTATCCATGATTTAAAAGAATTGTTAAATATTGATGATTCTCAAGAAGTTATAACTCAAAAACTACATCAGTCTACGTCAACATTTTGGAGTGACAGAAAGGCAACTTTTGAGTTGTTTAAGGAAGAGCCTGTTTTTGAGGGACAGTTTTCTAATCAATGTTACGAGGCCCGGGTCAGTGAGGCTTTAGACCATTTGTCATCTCAAACTTCGATTAATTATAACCAGGATTGGAATCACTTGATCTTCCACCTACCCTATGCCTTTCACGGTCGTCGTATCATTTTTGAAAATTGGCTCAAGTGGTTAAAAGATAGTGATGATATGGCAGCTCTAGAAAGTGAAATTGGTTCCCAGCAAGAAGCTGACCCCAAAGAATGGCAAAAGTTGGCTCGAAAATCTAGTATCTACAAACAATTTGTGTCTGATCGTATTGCACCCTCAGAAAGGGCGTCGTCTGAAATTGGCAATATGTACACCGCATCTATATTTATGGCTTTCGTGAGTCTATTGGCCAACGCCCTAGAACACAAGCTTGACTTAGCAGGTAATAAGGTTGGTTTTATAGCCTATGGAAGTGGTTCTAAGTCTAAAGTATTTCAAGGCGTGATTCAATCCAATTGGCTCAAAAAGGTTAATACTTTAAATCTATTTGTAGATTTATCCTCTAGACAAAAAGCTAGTATTAAGGAATATGAGGACTTGCACGATCTGAAAACACAGACACCATTAACAACTGGTGGCGTAAGACTTAAGAATATTACAGATCAAGGCGACTTCAAGGGCTTTAGGAATTACCTGTAAAACAAAATCACTTTAACAAATCGTTATCTTCTGGCTGCTGCAAGACATCCACCTTGTTGAGTTTAGAAAACATCATTTTTGTTCGTGTTGTTACCAAATTATCCAATTCGCGATCGGCTTCTCTCAATTTTCTTTGAGTTTTTTCTAGGACTTCCCCGAATTTCCCAAATTCAGTTTTTACTGTTCTAAGAATCTGCCACACTTCACTAGACCGCTTCTGAATGGCTAAGGTCTGGAAGCCCATCTGAAGAGAGTTTAAAAGAGCTGCCAAGGTTGTCGGGCCTGTCACTACTATCTTGAATTCTCGCTGTAATTGGGCGATCAAATCGGGACTTCTGACTACTTCGGCATACAATCCTTCGAACGGCAAAAACATAATACCAAAGTCTGTTGTATTCGGTGGATCTATATATTTAGAAGAAATATCTTTAGCGAATTTCTTGATTGAAACAGCTAGGGCCTTTTGCGATAATTCGATCGCTATAGTATCGCCCGCATCGTATGCAGCTTGCAACCGGGCATAATCTTCTTGAGGGAACTTAGCGTCTATAGGAAGATAAACAAAGTTCTTGTTGGTGTCTTGTCCTGGAAGTTTTATGGCGAACTCGACTATTGAATCTGAACCGGCCTTGGTTTTCACATTGGACTCGTATTGATCAGGAGCTAAAATACTTTCTAAAAGCATAGCCAACTGTGTTTCGCCAACACCACCTCTGCTTTTTACATTACTCAGTACTTTTTTCAAATCGCCAACACCAGCTGCTAAGGTCTGCATCTCTCCCAAACCTTTTTGCACATCTAGCAATTGCTTAGTCACTATTTCGAAAGACTTGCCCAATCGTTCTTCAAGCGTCTTGTGTAGCTTCTCATCTACGGTTTCCCGCATTTTTTCAAGTTTGAGTTCCGTCGATTTGACCAATTCATCCTGTTTGACAGCCATGGCTTCAAACTTTTCCTTTTGAAGATCATTAAAATCTTTAACACTTTTCACAAAAGACTCGTTGAAATACTTTAACGACTTGTGTAATTCCTCCCTATCGTCCTTAGCACTTTTAATTTGGTTTTCATTGATATATCTCAAACGTTCCTCCAATTTTTCAGATAGCCTGTCTAAATTCTTTGACAATTCTTCTCTGTTCAATTGTAAAGATTGCGTGAGTTCCATGCGGTTCTTTTGCAATTCGTCCTGAAGGATAGCGTTGGCGCCTCCTTTGGATGTGCGAAAAGCTTTGAATACAAGAATCAACAGAAACCCAAGCAACAGTATTAAAAGCATCAAAAACAGATTGTCCATTTACCTACAAATTAGTTCAAGGGTAAAGATACCAAAACTTTAAGAGTAACTCAGACAATTGAGAAGTTCAAAACCACAAGAGCTTGACGTTATTTTTTAAGAACACAAGTTGTTAAATGTCATCATGCTGACTTTATGGGCATTATTAATAGGGGCTTACTAATATGGTAGCCAAATTTTTGTATTTCATCCTTGAGAAAGAGTCGGTGTAAGAAATTTCGTCTTTTATTAACTAGAGCAATAGCGTCGCAATGGTGTTCAACACAATATTTTGTTATTGCCTCGAGAACTTTCTGAGAAAACAGTGTGATGAATTCTGAATTGGTTTGTTCAATGATTTTAGCAACCTTAGATTTATTTTTCAACTGTTTAGGTGTGAGGGGATCTTCATTTTGCTTCACGCAAATAACATCAACTAATGCATTGGTCATCGCGGCTAAATCAATTAATGGTTTAAGTTCCTCTTTCGTTAAGGGAATTTCGTAATCTAAACCAACCGCCCAGCGGTTGAGCAAGATCGGCTTGCATTTTTCGGGAACGGCCAAAACCGGATAATCAGATTTTTCCATGAGGTGAACCGTATTGCTTCCAAAGATTGATTTTTCCAAGCCAGAGTCCCCTTTAGTTCCCAAAATGACCAAAGAGGCGTCATGAAGTTTACACGCTTGATTTACGGCATCAACAAAATTATCGTAATCGACCAGAGACATAAACTCATGCAATTTATTGTTGTGTTTATCAATCAATCGCGATTCTAATTGCCTCATAGATGCCTTAGACGTTTCTATAAGAGTTTGATAAATCGACGCCGATGATCCCATAGTCATCAAATCATCAGACACAAATGAAGCCGTCATGTGAACATGAAGTAGGACAAAACGACATGGAACACCCGTAAAGGTTGCAATTGCAAAATCAATGGCATTCAGTGAATTCTGAGAAAAATCAGTGGGCAGTAGGATTGTTTTCATGGTTTAAGCATTAGGGTTGCCTAAAAATAATAAAAAAAATGACTTCTACCGATGGACAACTATTACTGGAATTAAAGTCCGAGATTCAATTCCTTAAAACCCCATAAAACTTGTCCGACATTCCCTATAATCTCAATCGATGTAACCTTCGCCACGGATTGGTTGTAATCAATTTTCAATATGCCAAAATTTCTATCGTCTATAAGAGGGCCAACTCTAAGAGGGTTAGATTCTTTTACGCCTTTGTAGGTGTGTGTCATACCGCTTGAAGTGACCTCAAGAATCTGATCGTTCAGCTTTGAGAGCTCTGCAAAATGCCTGTCTCCACTCAATACGATAATTTGCTTATTTGTGTTGGTAAGCATATCGATGAGTCGTTGTCTTTCATGAGGAAAATTACCCCATTTTTCAAAGGCGTGGAAATCATTTAAAAACTGGATACTACTAACTAATATTACAATTTGGGATTTAGTGTCCGACAGCTCAGAAGCTAACCATTCCCATTGTTGGGAGCCTAGCATAGTTCCCTCATCACTAGGTTGATATCGCATGCCCGGCTCATCAGACGGTTTAAGATCTGATCGGAACCATCTGGTGTCTAGCAATATGGTTTTGACCAATCCATCGGCCATGGTATAACTGTCATAAATACCCTCTCTTTTCGAACGCGCGCTTTCAGTAGGTTCATCTAGGAACTCAAAAAGCAATTGTTTAGCATCTTCGCGATAAGGATTATGAACACCGCCATCGTTCATGGCATAATCATGGTCATCAAAAATACCCAAAATTTGCGAGGTGGATGTCAAATCTTGATATAAATTGTTTGATTTTTGAATGTCGTAACCTTCCTTTAAGCCTTCTGGTGTTTCTCGATTCGGATAAATGATGTCACCAGTCCATATGAAATAATCAGGATGGCTCGCGAGGACAGGTTGCCATATTTGTAGAGAATCTAAATTTTGATTGTTACAGGAGGCAAAGGCTATTGTTAAGGTCTGATTTTCTGTAGGTTTGGAGTGGCAGCCAATAATGACTAAACTCAGAATAATTGTTAGAGCATAACGCATAAGAGTAAATTTTAATTTAAGATAGCCCATTTAGGTGATAATAGATGCAACTCGGTGTCATTATTTGATTATCAATTTCCAGCTCATTTCCCCAGAGTGTAAAACATAAATTCCGGGAGAGATATTATCGATGTCGATTTGATTTACGCCGGTCGAAGGATTAAAACGAGATTGAAGTGGTATGGCTCGACCTACGAGGTCAATCAAATGGAACTTCAAACTTTTGCTCGTATTGGTAACATAAACGTGGGCTTGGTTTGAAACAGGGTTAGGGAACATTTTTGACTTCTCGAATGCATACTCAAATGTGGACAAGGATGCCGTAAAGTAAGTTTCGGCCCTTTCAAAAGATACACGACCTATTTCCTCTCCAATCAATCTTCCCGGCAAATCATCAATATAGGGATGAATTCCTCCCCATATTCTGGATAAACTGCATTGGTCCGAAGCATCTCTGTAGGTAGCCCATTGCAAAATCACATCTTGACTAGGTCCTTCTTCAAAGACAAGAAAATCATTTTGCTTGGCGATAAACTCACCGACTCCACCAGGAAAAAAGGGCGTTCCAGTTAGCTGAGTTAGCGTTTCTGCAGCCGCACGTGAAAAAGTCGAGTGGCCCGACAAGTAGCCTCCGAAATTTGGAGTAACGAAAGTCGGCCGTTGATATGGCCACCAATTTTCTGCCAAGATCCAACCTACTCCAGCAAAATCGGTATCTGTATTTTCAATATAATCGTGCCCTTTCCATGCCCGTAATTTAATTTTGTCAATATGTTCACCAGACTCCCCACTCAGTGGGTCACCCTCTAAAACTACTTCGATCTGATCTTCGATTAACGGGATGCCTTGCGGACTGTAATTGGACAAGGACTGATCTGTACTTTGTCCCAATCCTGCCATATACCTGATTGCAGAAATTGGGCGAATGTAGTGATACCAGCCCTTAATTCCCCAAGCTGTGACGGCCACATCGTGCATCGTGGCTCCCAAGGCAAAATACGATTTAATATCCCATTCGAGATCACTGAGCACCTCACCTTGTCCTCGGAATTTTTTAACTAACATGGGGTGGTCATTGACGGTATTGAGCAAGACAAACCAATGTCCAGGAGGCGTTTCAGAGTCAGGCCCATCGGCCCAAAATTCTGCCAATACTCGGGTATAGTCACCCCGTGATACCAACTGTTGATTATAGGGCAATCCTGTAACAGGATTCAAATCATAACCCGTACCGGAATCCCCGCCGTCCATATAATTGTAAAAACTATCATAATCACTGAGGTCTGTAGGAAAAGAATCACTACTAATATTGCCCATTGAAGCAGGTGAAATATCCCAAATGACATCGTCTGAAATTGATAAATGAGAGCTCCAGACAGCCACCATGGCGAAAGCGTCAGCATATTGCTGAGTTTCGGTAAATGATATGCCGTCTAAATAAGGTGGAGCCCCTGGATCGTAGTATACAGGAAAGGGGTTGCCATCGCGATAATTCAAGGTCAAATCTTGGTCACTCAAAGCAAAAGGAAGACTATTGCCCCATTCTGCACCCAAAAAATCAGGTGTAGTTTGGTCAATAATATTACCACTCTGATCAATAAATAGATCAAAAGACAGAGGCTGCCACCTGTTTGGATTGGTAAGGTTTGGATTTCCTGCCAATTCAGGACTCATCGGGTCGTTTACTGGCACATAATATTGATTTTCATAATTCCCCATTTCATTTGATCCATCCTGAAGGCCATATTGAATGATTTGGTCGGCGATATAATTTCCCAGGGCAGCGGCATCACCTGAGGTGTAATCAAGGGAGGTGATTGAACTATTCTCACCCAAAATATCGAGTAGATGATCAAAAATTGCTTGTGTTTGCTCGTTATTTGGAGAATTTTGAAAACGATGTTTCAACAGGCGGTAAGCCGCAAAACTAATAGCTCTGCGTTCAAGGTTCTCCCCTGTTTCAGCAAATCCTTCAAAGGGAGTGTCAAATCCGTGAACAGTTTCTCCTAAAAAATAGGCGTGCGCTGGATTATTAAAAACAGACCAAGCATCATACATGGCTGCGCTCATATGAAATAAATTTCGAGCATGTACTGTTGGCCTGGCTTTGTCCAATCGAATGGCCGCTAATAAGGCTTCGTTCCACAATCGCGCAACAGAGTAACTGCCAGAAGTAGCATCACCGTCATAGTAATTGATGTCAACTTCAATTTCAACTGATTCGGAAGCACAAGTTCCATTGTCATAATAAACCGAAAGTTGACCGTCGCCTGTCACCCCCCATCTCACTGTAATCTCATCGGTCCCATCGCCATTGACTATTTCACCATTGATGACATTCCAATGTACTGAAGAGCCTTGAGGAACTGTAACAGAATAGACTTCCTCATAAAGAGGATAACTACCCTGTGGGCCATCTAAGGTCAAGCTACTTAAGTAAGAACAACTGCCGTCATCAACAGTGGCATTCGGATTATAATTGCATGAATTGGGATCCGTACAACCACTGACCATCTGACCAACATTATTGTCTATTACGAGTAGTTCTTCTCCTTCAATAAGCTTCAGGTTGCTGTTTTCAGGGAGGTTTGAATAGCTGTCAACTATACCACTAGGCCAAACTACTTCAATACTCATATTCGAGGTATCTGCATTGGAAAGTCCAAAGTGTAGTGGCTGTAAAGATTGGGAATGATAACTGACTCCGTTGTACTCTTTATACAAACTGATATCATCATTGACTACTAAAGTCACGCGAGCGCCGAGACCATCGCGATTAGATACTGTCCCTTCTAGGTGGACTTTTAACCAATTTCCTTGAATGACCTCTGTGTAGTAGGTGTCTACAGCTGTGTTTTGAAACAACAAAGGCTCATGACCAAAACTTGTCGCTAATATATCCCTGTCACCATCATTATCATAATCAAATGAAATTACTGTGCCGCCCTGAGTAAATGGATTGATGCCTCCAGTATCCGTGTGGATAAATTGTCTCACTCCGTTCGTATCTTGGTTCTCAAAATAAAAGTCTTTTTCAGGAGCGTTGAGTCCAGTAGTAATATAAACATCATCAAATAGGTCGTGATTGTAGTCGGCAAAAGCAGCAGCCCAAGCCCATCCTGTATCGAAGATCCCAATTGAATCAGAGATATTTTGATATGAACCCCCATCACTCATTGAGTAAAACCCATTTTCGGATTTGTTAGCTATAAATATCTCTACGTTCCCATTATTATCATAATCTGATGTTGCCATACCCATGCCATCAAAGGGGTCGGTCAAATTGTAATCTGAGGCATTTTCAACAAATGTAATGCCGTCGGTAGAAGTTAACAGTTCGTTAGGTTCATTAAAATCGTTTGAAACGTAAATCTCAGGATACTTGTCCGCTCCTACATATATGGGAATAGCACAAAAACTCGAGCCCATAATTTGATCGTCAAATGAGATGAGTTCAAAAGTATTATTCCCTAAATTTTTGTACAACCGATTTAAAACACTGTCGTTATAGTCTGTTACATACAAATCTAAAAAACCGTCTAAATCCAAGTCTACCCACAAACCTGCGACAGTGTAACAATTCGAACAAAAGCCACCAATACTGGAAGAGTCGGAAATGTCCGTAAACCCCTGACCAGCCTCGTTTAGAAACAATTGATTTGTTCCAGCGTTACCCAAAAAAAGATCGGGGTAACCGTCATTATTGATGTCACCCCAAGAAACGGCCTGTCGTTCTCCATACTGCAAAAAATAGGGCAAGCCGATATCATAATTCACATCGAAATTCAAACCCATTTGCTCCGTCACATCGATAAAACTACCTTGATTATTATTCATCAACAGCATACTTGTCATGGAAGCACTTGCTCCTGTTGAATTCTTTCGGGTAACTAAAAAAATATCCAAATCACCATCCTGATCGAAATCTGCCACCGCCACACCACTATTGTCATAAAACTCATGGAGATTGGACAAATGGGTGGCATATCTAAATTGCTGAGAGAACAGGGAAACGCTAAAAAGAATAAAAAAAATAAAGCTAAAACTTCTTTTCACAATGATTTTATTGACAAATTTTAGTGATTTGACTTCAAAAATATTAAATAGATGAGTAATGGGATTATAAAATGAAGATAATTTTAAAAAACATCCATACCAACAAAAAAACCCGTCGCAAGACGGGTTTAATTTTGGGTGGAAGACCGGGCTCGAACCGGCGACCCTCGGTACCACAAACCGATGCTCTAACCAACTGAGCTACAACCACCATTTGTAATGCGCAAATTTAAACTTATTTATGATTAGTGGCAAAATAAAAATTCGAATAAAATCAGATAAAATCGAAAAGGCTTTCTACTGCCGGAAATCGCTCTACTGTAAAGCCTTCACCGAAATCCGTGCCAATTATACGTCCTAAATCTGCCGCGCGATATTGGACACTGTTCAAGAAGTTAGGTGAAGATATAGCTGTATTGGGTGCTTTGTTTTTGGGGTCGTAAAACTGGCTTTTATAGGCTCCAACTGCCGCCATTTTCACATCCATGAAACCGGTGATATCTACCACTATGTCGGGCTGAATATGATGCCATTGAATGTAATGATAGACCCGATCTGGTCGCCAAGCCTCCTGCGTTTGGCCAGAATCATCTTTGGTTTCTATTTTGGATAATCCGCTCAAAAAGCAAGCATCACTGACCAGTTGACTTCCTTTACCGTGATCAATATGACGATCTCTAATGGCATTACAAATGACCAACTTGGGTTGGTAAGCCCGTAAAACTTTAATTAACGCCATTTGATGCTCTCTGTCATTTTTAAAAAAGCCATCTTCAAATCGCATATTATGACGCATTGTGACTCCCAAAATGTTCGCGGCGTGGCCCGCCTCCTGATTCCGAATTGATTCCGAACCTCTTGTGCCCAACTCCCCACCGGTCAAATCAACAATTCCAACTGTTTTACCCGCTGCAATTTCTTTCGCTAAAGTACCAGCTGCTCCTAATTCAACGTCGTCGGGGTGCGCACCAAATGCAAGAATATCCAATCTCATAGTCCATAATTGAGCTGTGAAATTACGATATTTTAACTATGTAGAATTATCTGAGAAATATTTAACAGCCATTTTTGTTATCCGGACAGGGATGTAAGGAACGGTATCCGAATCTACTCATTGTTATTTTTCTTTTTTAGAATCCCTTTAATCACGCTCTTGACCGGATCCTTTTTACCTTGAGTGGTATCATTTGGAACCTTCTTACCTCCGAGAAGGCCTTGCAAAAGTAATTTGAAAATTTACCTGTAAAATCGTTTGTATTTCAATTGCGCTAAAATGCCAACTGCTGCAATAATTGCCAAGGCTATAAAGATAAACTGAACACTAACAATCTGATCACCACTGGCATAGGAGTGCAAACCTGATAAATAAAAATTAACACCAAAATAGGTCATCATAATACTTCCAAAGGCTATGATGGAGGCTAAATTATAGCCTAAACGACCGCCGAGACCAGGTATCAAACGCATATGCAGTACAAATGCATAAACCATTATACTAATAAGTGCCCAAGTTTCCTTAGGATCCCATCCCCAATAGCGGCCCCAGCTTTCATTGGCCCACATCCCACCTAAAAAGTTACCGATTGTAAGCATAACCAAACCTACGGTCAAGGCCATTTCATTGATAGCTGTCAATTCTTTGACATGAAGCTTAAAGCGCTCTTTATTGGATCCATTGGTAAAAATCATAAGAATCAAAGAGACTAAGCCTAAAATCATTCCTAGCGTAAATGGCCCATAACTGGCCACAATAACCGCAACATGAATCATGAGCCAGTAGCTGTTTAATACAGGCTGAAGATTGGCAATCGCAGGATCCATCCAATTCCAGTGAGCTATCATTAAAATCATTGCGGTTACAAAGGCTGTTGAGGCAAGGGTCAGTTTACTTCGGTATCCAAAAACGCCACCAAAAGCCATGGTCGCCCAGGCCACATAGATCATAGATTCATAGGCATCGCTCCATGGTGCATGACCAGAAATGTACCATCGGACAATCAATCCCAAAGTATGTAAGGCCAACAACCCATAAATGGATATACTCAATAGCTGACTCAGGATATGCCAAAGTCTACCTTTGTTTCGAAGCATTTGAATTAAAACGACTATAAAGAGTAAAGTTCCAGCATACATATACCAGCCGAATAGCTTTTTGAAAACGTCGTAACGGTTGTAAAAGATTTCAGCATTGACCTTACTATCACTCAACATCACGTCGCCACCAATATTTGATTGCGTGGTTTTTATGGCCTCCAACAATGATCTGCTTTGTTCAAAATTACCCGTTTGTTTGTCTTGCTGGAGTACGAACAAATAGGCTTGGAATCCAGTGTTGATGAAGTTCGAATAAAGAGAATCCTCTAAAACAATACCTTCATTTCTGAATTCATTGGGTGAAACCCATTTGTTATTGGCATCATCTGGAAGAGGGAATAATTTCAGATGCTCTTGCTCTAAGGTGTTGAACAAGAGATTCACGCGCTCATCTGCTTCTTTAAATTGCTTTTGGAAAGCATTGGGCTGTTGGGCTTTATAGGCTTCTTCTAAATACGGTGCTAATTTATAGACGCCTTGCTCTGTAAAAAAATCAGCTAAAGTAGCGTACTTATCCTGCTTTGGTAAACCAATGATATTACGAATTGTATCAGCCTTTTTCTTACTTAAATATATGATTGGAACACTATACCAAAGCAAGGGGCTCTCGTGCATCGATAAAAAGGCCTGATTGGCATCGGCCATTTCGTAATAATCGTATTTACTCAGCTTTCTGAGGAGTTCAGATGCATAAGTATTGACTGGCATCATTCGTCCTCCTAGATCTTGTATGACTAATCGACCGAATAAATCTGCCTCCGATTTTGGTGTGATGTTTTCTGTTAAAATAGAATCAATGGTCTTTTTGTTAGCGGCGACATGATCGTGACCATCGATTTGAGCCAAACCACTTGCTGACATTAGAACAAAACCAGCGACGGCCAATTTTGATTTTAGTTTTTTTAATTTCTCCAATTGTTTTTTCAAATCATTAAATCGTGTAAATCGACTGAATAATATGGCCATCAAACCAAAATACAACAGAAAATAACCCAAGTAAGTGATCCAAGTGCCCCAAAAATCATGATTCACAGACAGTATAGTGCCCTTTTCATCTGGGTCGAAGGACGATTGAAAAAAACGATATCCCCGAAAATCTAAAATATGGTTCATATAGATGCGATAGTCGAACTCACCCTCTTTTGGATCGAGAAGAGTTACGGCACTAGAAAATTCAGAATAACGTTTTTCAGTACCTGGGTAACGCTCGGCAACAAAATCATTCAGCTTGATTTGAAAAGGCAATTCATAGACTTTAGACCCATATCTCATACTCATTTTCAAACCCGCTAAATCGAATTGTTCAAAAGCCTCGTTAGTACCTTTACCACCTAATAATTTTACTGTTTTAGTTTCGCCGGCAGAACTCACTTGCAAAACCACTGCATCCTTGTCTCCTTTGAGTAATTCTGACTTTTTAACCACATCGAAAACCCCTTTTATCACTGGCTTTGGGAATACGACAACTTGGTTGCCAATGATATATCTTGAACGAAGGGCTAAAGGCTGGACACTATCTTTTACTAAAGCCCCCTGAAAACCTGTTGCCATAGTCATAAACTGACCGTCGAAAGGAGATTCAATATATAGCTCGTCATCTTCCTCAAAAATATTGATTGCGCCTGATGTGGCTTTATTAAAGGCATATAAAACACCGTGAATACTTTGAATGTCTCCATCTTTCAAAAAGTGATTGTGAGGACCTGCACTACCAGCTTCTACCACTTTTAAATAGCGATCGCCTTGATCGTCTGGGACCACATCCATTTCAGCACCGGCAATGAATGCCTTCAATTCGATCTTAACCTCTTGCTGATTGTAATCCGTTTGTTCTTCAAAACTGTTGTCGAGACGTTTAGAGAAATCGACAGCGTACTCTTCCACCCTCCTCTGAGGCAATCCGTCGATCAAATAATCGCCGTCAATTAAGAGTGTGACGTAGGTCTTGTCCGACAGAAACAATTGCTCCGTTTCACCTTCTCGAATCGCCATCATTCCTTCAAATCCGTTATATCTTGTTACAAAGGCCCCTAAAAGGATGGAAATGAAAGAAAAATGCAAGGTAAGAGTCGCCCATTTTTCTTTCCTCCATAAATTATATTTAAAAATATTGCCAAAAAAATTAACCATGAACATAAACATGATAGCCTCGAACCACCAAGCATTATAAATCAATCTTCTGGACATTGGCGTTGGGGAGGTGCCTTCACCAGCATCTATAAAAGTTCCAATGGCCATGGCTAGAGCAAATGCGATGAATAAGATGCCTGTGGTGCGAGTGGAAAATATGACTTTGGAGAGTTTTTTGAGCATTTTCGAACTTTGTTTTTGGATAGGCAAAGATACTATAAAAACAAAGTTTGACCTGAGATTATCAGTTCTAAATCCGATGGTTTCATATTTTTTATTGAATAAATAGTTGCGTATTTTCGCCGAATGATATCTGTAACTCTTGTCGGATCCGGAAACGTGGCGCATCATTTGGCCCAAGCTTTAGACCTTGCCCCTGAAGTACAGTTTGATTTATGGGTTGCCAGAAATCCCAAGGCTGTAGATTTAAAAGTAAATACTATTGTTTCTGACGGTCTTGGTGACGCTATAAAGTCGCAAATTGTCATCTTAGCCATTAGTGATGATGCCATTGCCGAATTTTCAGCTTCTATGAGTCCATCTGATACCTTGTTGGTGCATACCTCTGGCAGTGTAAATCTCCACGACATGGATAAAAAACACAGCCGTGGCGTTTTCTATCCATTGCAGACCTTGTCAAAAAAAAGGTCTGTGGACTTTTCTACTATACCCATTTGTATTGAAGCCTTAGAAAGAAAAGACTTAGATTTACTGCAATCTTTAGCCCAATCCTTGGGCTGCTCATCCAAGATCATTTCCAGTGAGCAACGTCTAGCGTTGCATCTTGCAGCAGTGTTTGTCAATAATTTTTCAAATCAAATGTATCGCATCGCTCATGAAATAACAGATAGCGAACGACTCGATTTTGATTTACTGAAACCCTTAATCCTTGAAACAGCAGCCAAAGTACAATACCTCTCACCATTTCAAGCTCAAACTGGTCCAGCTTTGCGGAAAGATCGAAAGACTATCAAACGACATCTTAAACAATTGGCCAACGAAAATCATCGATTGATTTATGAAATTTTAACAAAAAGCATACAACAAACTCATGGCAAATAGCTACAAAAAATTACTTCACCAAATTGATACTTTTATTTTCGACGTGGACGGTGTTCTAACTGATGGGGGTATTCACATAACACCTGATGGCGACTTAACCAGAACGATGAGTGTTAAGGACGGTTTTGCTCTAAAATCTGCACTTACGGCTGGATTCAAAGTTTGTGTCATCACCGGAGGCACAAATCTTGGCGTCAAAATACGTCTCGAGAATTTGGGAATTACAGACATTCATTTAGGTGCTCACAATAAAATTGAGGTTTTCGACAAGTTTTTAGGTAGTAACGATACCAACCCAGATCGCGTGGTGTATATGGGGGATGATATTCCGGACTTACCTGTCATGCTTAAAGTTGGCCTACCCTGCTGTCCTCAAGATGCCTGTGCAGAAATAAAGTCAATCTCTAAATATGTTTCTCACAAAAGGGGTGGACATGGTGCTGTAAGGGATATTATTGAACAGGTACTCAAAGTTCAAGGCAAATGGATGGTTGACTTTGAAACTCAAAACAACTAGATGACCTTAGCTGACCAACTCAAGTCTTTTCGTATAATTCTGGCATCTCAATCGCCTCGACGGCAGGAAATTCTGAAACAGATGGGCTTAGCGTTTGATATTCAAGTTAAGCCTGTTCAAGAGGTCTATCCCCAAGATTTAAGCGGCCCAGAAATTCCTGCATATTTGGCCAAATTGAAAGCTGAGGCGTTTGAAGGACAACTAGAACCTCATGATATCTTAATCACAAGCGACACTATAGTGTGGTGCCATAACACCTGCCTTGGAAAACCCAAAGACTTTCAAGACGCCAAGTGTTTATTGAAAATGCTCAGTGGAAAGAGCCATGAAGTTTATACCGCGGTATGTTTGCATACTATAAAATCTCAAACTATTGTGGTTGACTGTACAAAGGTCTATTTCAGATCACTTTCAGATGCAGATATTGAGCAATACATAACCGAATGCCAACCCTATGATAAGGCTGGGGCCTATGGTGTTCAAGATTGGATTGGATTGGTCGCTATCTACAAAATGGAAGGATCGTATTATAATGTCATGGGGTTACCGTCACACCTTGTTTATACAGAATTAGAAAAAATTGCCGCCACAATTAACTTAAATAATTACAATGCTTAAATCAAAAATATTGTCGCTTGCTTGCGCTACATTGATTGTACCATTATCCTGTAAAAAACAGGTGCCTCAAGCCACAGACGTGGAAGTCTTTAGAAATTTAACCAAAGCGTTTCGCTCCTATTGGTACATGGGATCAGCGGAGATTAACAGTTTCGTGCTGTCTCAAGAGCGTTATGGAGAGTTGCGAGATGGCGAAGCGGTCTTGATATTTGTCACCGAAGACTTTTTGAAAGATGAGCAGGTAAAAGCCAATATTAGAACGCCCGAGGTAATTCCCGTTCTAAAATTTAATAGCACCAAATCGTTTCAAACTGGTATTTACCCATATAGTGTCATGCAATCGGCATTTTATCCGGTGAGGATGTTTTCTGAAGGTCTAAAAGTAACCAGTAGTGTTCAGGAATGGTGCGGGCAAACTTATACCCAATTGAACAATAGAGAGAATTTTGAGATTAAATCTCATTCCTACTTTGAAGGTGAGGCCGATCAAGAATTTGAATTGGAATCTGCGGTACTTGAAAATAGTATTTGGACACTAATTAGAATCAATCCTGAGGAGTTGCCTTTAGGTACCTTCAGTGCTATTCCAGATATAGCCTATTTACAAATGTACCATAAGCCTTTAAAGTCATATCAAGCTCATGCTGAACTGAGCTCTGATAGCTTATATCATTACAAAATTAACTACCCAAAGTTAAACAGATCTTTAAATATTGATTTTGAGACAACCTCTCCGTTCAAAATTGTAGGCTGGCAAGAAGTGCAACTAGACAAGGGATTGTCGAGTGTAGCTCAACTTAAAGCCTCAGTTCAATTGCCTTATTGGCAACTGAATAAGGCTAAAGATTCTATTTATCGGAATGATCTAAAATTAAATTAAATACTGTTTATTGATTGAATATATTTTATCTAGTTGTTAATTAATACTTATAAAATCAATCAAAATATGAGATTTGAGTCCTATTTATTACCTTTACGATATGGTATACAATTTATCTACCTCAAAAAAAGAATTCAAAAACACAGCAGACGAACTTCTTGGCAGTAAACCAAGTTTTTTAAGCCAATTTACAATTGGCAATCGCAAAAGTCCACTGATGAAAATTATTGACTTTCATGGCACTAAATGGACATTTTTAAACGATGAACGGCCTTTGAAGGGATATATCGTTTTACGGCCGGAGGGGATCGTTATTCGAATTATAACAGTTAAAAACTCTTACGCCTGGGTTGTGCCGTTTTATAAATTGCAGATCTTTAAGAGTAATGGTTTACATTTGTTCGCAGATGGGAGTAAAATATCATTTCAAAGCAATAAATTGTCTTCGCGATTTAAAAGGTTCACTGCAAAATTGATGTTATTAAAATTAGAACACGAATCGAGCAGAGAATTAATGGGATCTTATGACATTTAACGAAAGGCAAATAGACCGCATCATAGAAATGGCCTGGGAGGATCGCACCCCCTTCGAAGCCATAGAATTTCAGTTTAAGATCACCGAATCGGAGGTCATCGAAATTATGCGCAAGGAGCTAAAAGAGAGCAGCTTTAAGTTATGGCGTAAGCGCGTCAGCGGCAGAAAAACTAAGCATCTTAAACTACGAGATGACAGCACTGATCGTTTTAAGTGCAGCCGACAAAAAACAATTACTAACAATAAAATTTCCAAACGATAGCTTTATGCGACATATACTAATCATCGGAGGCAGTAAGGGCATTGGCAAGGCTACCCTCGATTTGCTCATTGAAAACAACAAAGTGACCAATTTGAGCCGTACTGCTCCAGACGTCACTCACCCCAACCTCACTCACCATTCTGTAGATGTGTTAGACGGTGAATTACCCGTACTTGAGACCATTGACGGCATCATGTACTGTCCTGGAAGCATCAATTTAAAACCAATGAATCGCTTGTCTATTGAAGATTTTAAGACTGATTTTGACATTAACGTCATTGGAGCAGTTCGCACTATTCAACATTATTTACCCCAACTCAAACAGGGCGTCAGTCCAAGTGTGGTACTGTTTAGTACCGTTGCCGTTAAGCTTGGCATGCCATTTCACGCCAGCATTGCTGTGTCGAAAGCTGGTGTAGAGGGTTTGACCAAAACCCTATCTGCTGAATTCGCACCCCATATTCGAGTAAACGCTATTGCTCCAACAGTCACTCAAACAGATCTGGCAGCAGGTATTTTGAGAAACGAACGGATTATAGAGAGTATAAACGAAAGACATCCTTTAAAACATTTTTTAAGTCCTGAAGATGCTGCGCATTTGGCCGTATATTTGTTAGGTGAACAATCGCGATCAATGACCGGACAGGTTATTCAACTCGATAGTGGCATTGTTAGCGTAAAATTATAAGACATGCAATTCAGTATCCGTTTAATTGTTTTTTTGGTGATTAATTTTGGGGTACTATTTCTTGGCAGCCTGAGCATGGGAGAAGGTCCGATATCGGACTGGTATACAGGACTCAATCAAGCGCCATGGACACCACCCGGCTGGGTATTCGGGGCAGCGTGGTTTAGCTTGATGTTTTGCTTTTCCATTTATATGGCCCTTTTATGGAGAGCACCTGTTTCAAAATCTGTTAAATTTCTTTTTGGATTGTCATTGTTACTCAATGGCAGCTGGAATTATATCTTTTTCAATCAGCATCAGGTTCTACTGGCTCTAATCAACATTTGCGGCTTGCTCGCTGTTATTACATATCTCACCATCAGTCAACGATCTAAAATGGGTCTGTCAAGTTTATTTGCCTTACCATATATATTTTGGCTGTTAATAGCCACCTCGCTTAACTCCTATATACTGTTATACAATTGAAAATTTACAAACTCCACACCAAACAAAAGTTACCGATTACGGTCGATGAGGCTTGGACCTTCCTTTCCGATCCGAAAAACTTGAAGCGTATTACTCCCGATTATATGGGCTTCAAAATACTTTCAGGTGATGACAGGGCAATGTATCCCGGTCAAATCATAGAATACATTGTCACTCCAGTATTGGGTATCCCAACAAAATGGGTCACTGAAATTACCCACGTGGTCCATCGCCAATTTTTTGTCGATGAGCAGCGCTTTGGTCCCTATGCACTATGGCATCATAAGCACTTTATTCATCCAATAGAAGGAGGTGTGATCATGGAAGACATTGTGCATTATAAATTACCCTTAGGGCTTCTTGGTCAGTTGGCGCATCCTTTTATTGTCAAACCCAAACTCAAAGAAATATTCGATCACAGAGAGCAAACCTTGAAAAAACTGTTCGGAGAAATCGACTAAGATGACAGAAAAGGTAGTAATCTTTTGGTTTCGCAGAGATTTGAGGCTTGATGACAACAAAGGTCTTTCAGCGGCATTGCAATCGGGCTACAAGGTTCTTCCTGTTTTCATTTTTGACAGCCATATTCTAGACCACTTGGAGTCAAAGGACGCTCGCGTCCATTTTATATATCGGTGTCTGGAGGACTTGCACAACAAGTTCACAACTATGAGATCTGGATTATCGGTCTATTATGGTAATCCTGTCGAAATTTTTAAAAAACTGATGGTCTCTTTCAATGTGCAATCGGTCTATACCAACAGAGACTATGAGCCTTATGCTCGTGACCGAGATAGCAAAATCGGAGCGGTTTTACGAACAGCTGATATCGCCTTTCGCACCTATAAGGATCAGGTCATTTTTGAACCCGACGAAGTACTAAAAAGTGACGGTAATCCCTATCTAGTATATACGCCCTATATGAAAACATGGCGTTCACAACTGTCACCAATGTCACTTCAAATTGAAAGTGAATTTCCTAGTGGTCAACTGATCCGAAAAGAGGATTTTCCTAAGGTCTCAATGCAAGAAATGGGTTTTGAAGAAAGCCCCATTGCCGTGCAAAACGCCAATCTCTCAACTTCTCTGATAGACGATTACAACGCCAATCGAAACACGCCTTGTGTGAGTGGAACATCCAGGCTGGGGCCACACTTGAGATTTGGCACAGTGAGCATCAGGAAAATGCTTGTGTTAGCCAAAAAATCAAAAGACGATACGTTTCTTAAAGAATTGGTTTGGCGGGAATTTTTTATGCAAATCCTTTATCATTTTCCCCATTCAACCACGGCATGCTTTAAACCGCAATACGAGCGTATTGAATGGCGAAACGATCCCGATGAATTTCAAAAATGGTGCGATGGACAAACTGGATATCCATTAGTCGATGCGGGAATGCGAGAATTGAACAGTACAGGGTTTATGCACAACAGAGTGCGGATGTTGGTAGGAAGCTTCTTATGCAAGCACCTATTAATTGATTGGAGACTGGGCGAAGCTTACTTTGCTAGCAAACTGTTAGATTATGAAATGTCTAGTAATGTAGGTAATTGGCAATGGGTAGCCGGATGTGGCGTGGATGCCGCACCTTACTTCAGAATATTCAATCCGCACACCCAAATCGACAAGTTTGACCCCCAGCATATTTATATCAATAAATGGGTACCAGAACTGAATGAACTGTCCTACCCTCTTCCTATAGTCGACCATAAATTTGCTAGAGAAAGGTGTTTGAACACCTATAAAGCTGCATTGAACGGCTAGATCCGCTCAATCTTTGCGCCGATAGCTCTAAGGCGTTCATCAATACGCTCATAACCGCGATCAATCTGTTCTATATTATGAATGATAGAAGTTCCCTGAGCGGAAAGTGCGGCAATTAAAAGCGATATACCTGCTCTAATATCAGGAGATGTCATCGTAGTAGCCTTTAAATCAGATTGAAAATCGTGACCAATAACATTGGCTCGATGAGGATCACAAAGTATTATTTTAGCCCCCATATCGATCAATTTATCGACAAAAAACAAGCGGCTTTCAAACATTTTTTGATGAATCAGCACACTTCCCCTAGCTTGAGTCGCTACCACCAAAACAATACTCAACAAATCTGGGGTAAATCCGGGCCATGGCGCATCAGCAACTGTCAAAACAGAGCCGTCGATGTAATTTTGAATGGCATAGCCATCGTTATGCTCAGGAATAACAATATCATCACCATCACGTTCAATGGTCAGTCCTAGTTTTCGGAACACATCTGGAATTTGACCCAGATAATCCCAATTAACGTTTTTAATTCTCAATGCGCTTTTTGTCATTGCAGCTAAACCGATCCAACTGCCAATTTCTATCATGTCAGGTAACATGGTATGGGAGGTTCCGTTTAAGGTCTCTACCCCATTAATACTCAAAAGATTTGAGCCAATTCCGGTGATTTCAGCTCCCATTCTATTGAGCATATGACATAACTGTTGCAAATAAGGCTCGCAAGCAGCGTTATAAATGGTAGTAGTGCCTTTAGCAAAAACAGCAGCCATGACAATATTTGCCGTACCTGTTACCGAAGCCTCATCCAATAACATATGTACACCGCGCAATTCTTTAGCTTCTACACCAAAAAAATGATCCTCTCGATTATATCTGAAGTTCGCGCCTAGTTTAATAAAACCTTCAAAATGAGTGTCCAAACGACGACGACCTATCTTATCTCCACCTGGTTTTGGTATGTAACCTTTGCCAAATCGACCTAGCATTGGACCAACCAACATAATGGAGCCCCTCAGGCCACTCCCGTCTCTCTTGAATTCTGGAGTTTCTAAATAGCTCAAATTGACGGCATCGGCCTGAAAGCTGTAGGAAGAAGAGGATAATTTCTCGACCTTAACGCCTAACTTTTTCGTCAGTTCAATGAGTTTATTGACATCGACAATATCTGGAATATTGTGGATGGTCATTTTTTCTTTGGTCAATAGAACGGCACAAATGATTTGCAGTGCTTCATTCTTAGCGCCTTGAGGTTGAACTTCGCCTTTAAGCTTATGTCCGCCTTCAATTTTAAATGAATTCATACCCCAGTTTAGCTTAATACCGTTGCTTGCGATTCCGGTTGTTATTATTCTTTTTAACTGGTTTTTTGTTGGTTGAAGAAAATTTACTTTTAACCCGCAACAAATCTTCTGATTTGGCCAAAACCACTTCTTTATCTTTCAAATTGAGAGCGCCGTTAGACAATTCGAATAAGTGGTCAAATATGACAATATCCTCTACAGTATCCTTGTTCCAATTTAAAAAGGACTTTTTCATATGATTGGCAATGGCAATAATAAGGGCGTCCTTCTTTTCCCCATCCTCCCAGGTAGTCGCGACATCAATCATGGTTTTAATTTGATTGCCATAGAAGCGGTACTTGGGGAAATTCTGAGGATAATGCAATGGATCTGGACGAGCTTCTAAAGCCTCCCGAATGGGAATGTCGAAAGGTGAGTCTACATCTAAATCAAAATCTGCTATGATAAACAATTGATCCCATAATTTATGCTGGAAATCGGGTACATCGCGCAAATGAGGCTGCATATTCCCCATAACGGCAATAATGGCTTTTGCCAGTTTGTTTCGTTCTTCTTTTGACGCTGTAGCCTTGGCGTGATTGATCATTTTTTGAATATGACGACCATACTCAGGGATGATCAACTGGTCACGTTCTGTGTTGTAATCTAAGGATGTTTCCAAAAAAATTTATTTAGGCATGCAAATTACAAAAAAGGAAAGTAAAAAAGCAGAAGAATCCAATATATCATAGTGAAATAACACCTTCTACCTTCGCTCCTACCTCCTTATATTTTTCGATAACGGCGTCTGGAGATTCCATAATAAGGGTAATAGACACGCTGGTATACGTGCCTTTACCCGATTCGGTGACTCTATATTCTGGTTTCAAGGCATCAAAAATTGACTTGATCGCGCCGAGCCGGCTGTCCTCTGTCTTAAAAATAAATTTATACAAATAGGCATTGGGCCACTCATCAGAGGACTGTAGTTTTTCTTTGAGATTGGTATAAAATTGATCGGCGTTTGCGGTTGAATCCATAGCAGTATACTTGACACAAAAATACAATTTAATTACCATTTTTAAATTGCAAGTTTAATTACGACTTTTGCATGAGCATATGTCACAACCCATGCAAACAAAGCGTATCGTAATTACCGGAGGGCCAGGAACAGGCAAAACCACCATCATCGACCAATTGACTGCCTCGGGTTATGCCTGTATGGAAGAAGTGTCGAGGCAAATAACACTGGAAGCTCAAAACAATGGGATTGACCAATTATTTATTCAAGACCCCATCAATTTTAGCACCCAATTGGCACATGGTAGGGCTCGACATTTTCAACAAGTTGAACAAATGAATCAGGAGGTTGTGTTTTTTGACAGAGGCATTCCCGATGTGCCTGCCTACCTCAATTTTGCTAAAACGACCATACCTGAAGAGATACGAGATTTGAGCACCAACCTGCGCTACGATATCGTGTTTATAGTAAATCCGTGGAAAGCCATTTACACCTCCGATAACGAGCGTTACGAATCTTTCGATCTTGCCTTAGAAATACACCAGCATCTTATCGACACATACACATCATTACACTACAACCTGATTGAAATACCCTTTGGAGATGTGACCACACGGGTTAATTTTATCATTTCATGCCTGAAAAAGGAAAACATACTGCAAGGTCAGTTTTAAAGACATATTGGGGTCATGATACTTTTCGTGGACTTCAGGAGGTGGTTATCAATACCATTATTGATGGCAAAGACTGTGTAGCAATAATGCCAACTGGAGGCGGGAAATCGATTTGCTATCAAGTACCTGCTTTACTGAGCGAGGGTATTTGCTTGGTCGTATCGCCCTTGGTGGCGCTCATTAAAGATCAAGTGGCCGGTTTAAACCGCAGAGGTATCAAAGCATTGGAGTTGACAGGAGGCTTGTCCTTTGAAGAAACTAATAGAATATTAGACAATTGTGTTTATGGGGGTTATAAGTTTTTATATCTCTCTCCCGAACGGCTTTTACAACCCTTAATTTTAAATCGATTGAGTCAAGCTAAATTGTCTTTTGTGGCTATTGATGAGGCTCACTGTATATCACAATGGGGTCATGATTTTAGACCGGCTTACGGCAAACTAGCCACCCTGAAAGATCTCTTTCCAGGGATTCCTACCCTGGCTTTGTCAGCAACAGCCACTGCAAATGTTTTGGAAGACATTCAAAGCAAACTCAACTTATCTCAACCGACCATATTTAAAGACAGTATCCTAAGACCCAATATCTCTTATATTGTCGACTATACAGAAGACAAGACTTACGCCCTATCTGCTCACCTAAAAAAAGTCGGCGGAAGTGTTATTATCTATGTGAGAAGCCGAAATCACGCCATTGATGTGGCTAGAGAATTGAATGCACGTGGGTTTAGCGCTGCGCACTATCACGGCGGTATGCCAACTCCCGATAAGGATAAACAGATGACGCTATGGATCAATGATGGTGCTCAAATCATGGTTGCTACTAGTGCCTTTGGCATGGGTATTGACAAGGCAAACGTTGAATTAATTATCCATTTAGATTTGCCTGAAAGTCTGGAAGCCTATTATCAAGAGTCGGGCAGGGCTGGTCGGGATGGACAACCCTCTAAGGCTGTAATTCTATATCACGATTGCGACAAAAATAGATTGACGTCTTTCTTTGTCGATCAACTGCCCACCATCGAATTCATCAAAACCATCTACCGACAATTATGCTCTTTTTTGCAAATAGCCTACGGCGAATCTAATGATCAATTGTTCCAATTGGATTTTATTTCCTTCTGTGATCATCACCGACTTGCGAAAAACAAAGTCTATCAAGTATTAAAAATTCTCGATCAACATAGCATCATTAGTCTCAGAGATAATTATAAATCAGAGTATAAAATCAAATTCAACCAAAGCAGTCAATTTGTTTTAAACTATTTACAAGACAGACCAGAACTGGCCCAAATTGTGCTCCCTATATTGAGGAACTACACCAATTGTTTTGAACATCTGGTGTCTGTAGACCTCAGTAGAATAGCACATGCTTCAAATGGAACTGTTGCTCAGGTGTCAAGCGCACTAGAGCGTTTATTCAAGCAAAATATAGTGTCCAATGAGCGCAGCGATTCAGACCTTTCCATCCTATTCATTCAACCCAGGGAAGACGACAAAACCATCAATAGAATTGCAAAGGAGGTGGGAATGGTTTTAAAAGGAAAAATTGACAGAGTCAATCGGGTTTTGAAATATGTTGAAAACAATCAAACTTGCAAAACGGTTCAGCTTGCATCATATTTCGGGGCCAAAAACACCCCCAATTGTGGCAAATGCTCTGTTTGCATGGTGCCTACAGATTTGAAACCTAAAGATCTTGAAACGGCCATTTTAGAGACGCTTTCAGAAGGTCCAAAAACGTCACGAGAGCTATCCGAAGCGACGGGATCAGCGTCCAAGTTGTTGACCTCAAGTCTAAAAAAGTTACTTAAAAAAGATCGAATAAAGGTATCTTTGGACAATAGATATAGCCTATGACAAGTTCAATGCCGTTGCGAGTGGTTTTTATGGGAACCCCTGAATTCGCAGTAAGTAGTTTAGATGCCATACGCCAATCGGCTCACCAATTGGTCGGCGTGGTCACAGCTCCTGACAGGCCCGCTGGGCGCGGCAGAAAACTGCAACTTTCTGCCGTCAAAACCTATTGCATTGATAATGATGTCCCTGTGATGCAGCCTGAAAATTTGTCGGACCCTGCCTTTGTCAAGAAATTACAATCATTGCGTGCAGACGTTTTTGTTGTCGTTGCTTTTAAACTATTGCCCAAAGAAATTTTTAGCATCCCTCGCTTTGGCACATTCAATTGTCACGCCTCTATATTGCCCGACTATCGCGGTGCCGCACCTATCAACTGGGCGATAATTAACGGTGAACCACAAACAGGCGTGACTACTTTTTTTATAGACGAAAAAGTGGATACTGGCGCAATTCTAGAAAAGGCCGAAACAGACATATTAGCCAATGATAACGCTGGTAGTCTTCATGACAAGCTGCAGGTATTAGGAAGTGAATTGGTCGTTATCACTCTCGACAAAATTGCAAATCAAACAGCAGTTTCTAAACCTCAGAATACCCCCGAGTCGATTCATCGCGCTCCCAAGCTAAACCCCGAAAATCGAAAAATTGACTGGGCCTCACCTGGTATAGATATTGTCAATTTAATTAGAGGCTTATCGCCATATCCTTGCGCATGGACGCAGTATTCTTTTGAAGATGTGCTGTCGACGATAAAAATTGCAGAAGCTGTTTTTGAAACTGCCACACACCAGTTAGCCATTGGAGAACTACAATGCGATAAAAGCAACGCAAAAGTTGCTGTTAGAGACGGCTTTGTTTTCTTAAAAAAGCTCCAGTTTCAGGGCAAAAAGATGCTTAACACGAGTGATTTATTGAATGGTTCGGCCCTCCAAACAGGTGCATTTCTGGGTTAATAGCAGAGATATTCTCATTTTAAGGGTCAAAAAACACCCGCTTTATTAACATTTGCCCTATTTTATTAACAAATTGTTCTATAAACACGCTCCTATCCTTGTGAGAATGCATAATCCCATTAAATTTGTTAATGTGTTTCAGTTGTGAGATACTTTAATTTTAAAAATAAATAATTATGAACAAAACAGATTTAATCGATGGCATGGCGGAAAGCGCTGGCATTTCTAAAGCAGCCGCTAAAAAAGCTCTAGATTCTTTTTTAGGTAATGTTGAAGGTGCTTTAAAAAAAGGTAATCGTGTATCTTTAGTAGGTTTCGGATCTTTTTCAGTTTCAAGACGTGCTGCACGTGACGGTAGAAATCCACAAACTGGAGCTACAATCAAAATTAAAGCTAAGAATGTTGTAAAATTCAAAGCTGGTTCTGACTTAACAGATTCAGTAAACTAAGAATTTTTTCTTTCGAAATAAAGGCCTGCAATACATTGCAGGCTTTTTTTTTGCGTTATTATTTTATCTTTTTTACCTTTCCTCTTATAAATCCCAATAAAACAAATCTTAACCATTGAAAACTAACATTCTAAAGAAAGGTAAACTGCTCATCGCAGAGCCTTCAATTCTCAACGACAACTGGTTTAACAGATCGGTCTTACTGCTGGCAGATCACAATGACAAAGGATCAGTTGGATTCATTCTCAACAAACCCTTGGAATACACAATAAATGATGCTGTTCCTGAAATTGAGGCCAATTTTCCCATCTACAATGGCGGCCCTGTCGATCAAGACAGTCTGTATTTTATCCACACCTGTCCCCACTTGATTTCTGATAGTGAAATGATTGCCGATGAACTCTATTGGGGAGGAGATGTGAACACTGTCACGCAATTGATTAATGACGGCACATTACTCGCTAGCGAAATACGATTTTTCTTAGGCTATTCGGGCTGGGAAAGAGACCAATTGGAAGGTGAAATCAAAGCCAACACATGGGTGGTTAGAAAAAACAGTTTTAAGGCTGACCTTATTTTGCAGCACGATGGCTCATTCTGGAAAAAGGAAATGCTTAAATTGGGTGGTGATTATCAAATTTGGGCCAACGCTCCTGACAATCCCTCTAATAATTAAATGATAGCATTTAAGGCTTTATTTAAAGTTTGGGCTGTAGCCATTTCAAAAGCTTTTTTTCTGTAGTTCGTTGCAGCTCGCACTCCCATGATAATATTGGTAACGAACAGCTCATCAGCTCTTTGGATGTCAAAAGGAGAAACGACCGTTTCTTCGACAGTCAAACCCAATGTAGGCGCCAAGTCAATAATTTGCTGTCTCATAATCCCATTCAAACAACCCTCTGACAGTGGCGGGGTCCTCAAGGTACGGCTAAAAACCAAAAAAACATTGCCATTTAAAGCCTCTATCACCATTTTCTGTGTATTCAAAATGACGCAGTTGTTCAAGCCATTTTCTTTGGCATAGATGCTCCCTAAAATATTTACCATTCGGTTAGTGGTTTTGACAGTACTCAGCAAACCAGGCGGCACCAAATGGTCCTTGTACAAGTCCATTAGATAGGGTGTTTGCTCGAAGGTATAATCGCGGTCTTTCAGAGGTTTTGCCGTTATACAATAGCCCACCTCATTACTTATGGGGGTGTATAGGCCTTCGGTATCTCGAAAAACGACTATTTTAACTCTGGCATTGGCACCATCTGACAATTGCGCATCAACAAGTTTTACGATTTCATCTAACAAAAACTCAGGGGTGAAAGCATCGGGGATTTCCATGCGACAGATGCGCATATTAGCCATCAAGCGAAAATAATGTGACTCAAAAAATAGGGGTTGGCCATCTTTAATACGGAGGGTTTCAAAGACTGCATCGCCATAATTGAAGGCCCGGTTAGACCAAGGACAATGGGTGTCTGCTTCCGGTAAGAGTTGACCGTTGTTATTGATCATATTAGACTGCGCCTAAAATATGCTTCAGTTCATTAATTTGATTTTCCCAAATCAATTTGGCTTCTTCCAAATCATCTTCTTCAGCGAAATCGGTAACGATAAGCGAAACATCTTTAGTAATTTCGTAAACTTGAAGGCGCATTTCAAAGTAAGATCCGTCATCTTCCTGATCTAACCATTGAAATTTAACGCGTTCACCGTTCTTTTTACTCAATAGTTTGGCGCGTTCTTCCGAGTCATCCCAAATAAAGGCAAAGGTGTCTCCTCTAGAATTGACATTGTCTGCAAACCATTCCGACAGGCCTGATGCCGTGGACATGTATTGAAACAACATGTTCGTTGAAGCGTGTATGGGAAATTCAAGTTCAAATTTTGTCTTTGTGACCATAGTCTCTGTAAAGTGGTCAAGATAGATATATAATTTAAAAAAAAAACGAATTGTGATGATTATTATTGAAGCTAAATTTGTGACAATTGAATTTGTTGCTATCTTTGAGGCCTTGAAAAATGGCGAGGTAGCTCAGCTGGTTAGAGCGTCGGATTCATAACCCGGAGGTCGGGGGATCGTGCCCCCCTCTCGCTACATATTTGGCACTCTTTACACTAAAGAATTTGGTTCCAGATTCTATTGGACCTCCAAAATTATTCGCT
>Ga0222719_10000522_pt1 | contig 38029 bp, 37 predicted proteins | sample C33_34DmetaG_FD_165039 | JGI IMG/M metagenome (GOLD analysis project Ga0222719, IMG submission 165039) | Estuarine water microbial communities from San Francisco Bay, California, United States - C33_34D | ecosystem: Environmental > Aquatic > Marine > Unclassified | place: USA: California... | reverse complement strand
CAATCTACGAACTCAAAGTTCATTTCGATTCCTGTTTCTGCAGTAAACTCTTTACTTAGCTCTACTAAAGCATTTGCTGGATCCCATGCGGCCCAACCAAGAGTTAATGATTCAGCTTTAACGTTAGTTGAAAACATTAATGCAAATAGTGGAATAAAAAATACAGATAGTATTTTTTTCATATTATATCCTCCTAATTAATTAATAATTTAGTAAAGCAACTATACTAATTATTTTACTAATCATCTACTATTACCTTTGATTAAAAGCTTTTCACATATGACAAAATTACATATTATTGGATAAGATAGAGAGAGAGGATTAAGAAATGTCAATTAAAGGTCCAGCTATATTTCTGGCTCAATTTGCCGGTGATGAAGCGCCATTCAATAGCCTTGAGAATATATCAAAATGGGCAAGTGATTTAGGTTATATTGGAGTACAAATCCCAAGTTGGGATGGCAGGCTTTTTGATATAAAAAAAGCATCTGAAAGCAAAGACTACTGTGATGAAGTTAAAGGAACTCTCTCAAAATATAATTTATCTTTAACTGAACTTTCAACCCATTTACAAGGACAATTAGTGGCAGTTCACCCTGCATATGATACGGCCTTTGATGGCTTCGCAGCCCCTGAAGTCAGAGGAAACCCAAAAGCTAGACAAGAATGGGCAGTAAATCAACTCATGATGGCGGCGCAGGCTTCCCAAAATTTAGGTTTGACTAATCATGTTACTTTTTCAGGGGCTCTCGCTTGGCCTTATGTATATCCTTGGCCCCAAAGACCAGCAGGTCTAGTCGAAACGGCGTTTGATGAACTAGCCAATCGATGGAAGCCTATACTTGATAAGTTTGATAGCTGTGGGGTAAATCTGTGCTACGAAATCCATCCTGGAGAAGACTTACATGATGGAATTACCTTTGAAATGTTTCTAGAAAGAGTTGGCAATCATTCACGCTGCAATATGCTTTATGACCCCAGTCATTACGTACTGCAGCACTTAGATTATTTACAAAATATAGATATCTATCATGAAAAAATAAAAATGTTCCATGTCAAAGATGCAGAATTAAATCCCTCTGGTCGTCAAGGAGTGTACAGCGGATTTCAATCTTGGAAAAATAGAGCAGGAAGATTTAGATCTTTAGGAGATGGTCAAGTAGATTTTAAATCCATATTTTCTAAACTAACAACTTATGGTTTTGATGGATGGGCCGTACTAGAATGGGAGTGTGCTCTAAAGCATCCCAATGATGGTGCAAGAGAAGGAGTAGGATTTATCAAAGATCATATTATCAGAGTTACTGAAAAAGCCTTTGATGATTTTGCAGATTCTGGAACAGACAATCAAGCTAACAAAAAAATGTTAGGTATAGATTAATCATGAGCCAAAAAATTAAATTAGGAATGGTTGGTGGAGGCCAAGGGGCTTTTATTGGAGCCGTTCATCGAATTGCCTCCCGTATAGATGATCGCTATGAATTAGTAGCGGGAGCTTTTTCATCTAATCCAGAAAAATCTATTGCTTCAGGCAAAGAACTAGGAATAAACGAAGATCGAAATTACTCGAACTATGAAGAGATGGTAGAAAAAGAATCAATTCGAGAAGATAAAATTGATGTTGTCGCTATTGTAACTCCTAATCACATGCATCACCCAATCTCAATGTCCTTCATGAACAAAGGATTTAATATTATTTGCGATAAGCCTTTAGCTATGAATTTAAAAGAATGTGAGGAAATAGTCCAAAACAGGTAAGAGAATGATGTTATTTTTGCTCTTACTCATAATTACACTGGCTATCCTATGATAAGACAAGCAAGAGCAATGTGTGACCAGGGAGACTTAGGTAAAATTAGGGTTATTCAAACAGAATATGCCCAAGATTGGCTTACTCAAGATTTAGAAAATCAACAGGATAGCGGAGGTAATAAACAAGCATCATGGAGAACTGACCCATCTCAATCTGGAGGTGGTGGTTGTATTGGTGATATTGGTACACACGCATTTAATTTATTAAGATTTATTACCCGACTTCAACCTCATCAAATATCTGCTGAATTAACAAGTTTTGTATCTGGGAGAAAATTAGACGACAATGCCCAAATTTCACTGAGACTAAATGGAGGAGCAAAGGCATCTATTTGGTCCTCTCAAATAGCCCCAGGGAACGAGAATCATCTTCAAATAAGAATTTATGGAGAAAAAGGTGGTTTAGAGTGGTGTCAAGAAGACCCAAATTATCTTTACTTCACTCAGTATGGGCATCCAAAACAAAAAATTACTCGAGGAGGGGCAGGTGCATTATCTGCAGCCAATGAAGTTTCTCGAATTCCTCCTGGACATCCAGAGGGGTACTTAGAGGGATTTGCTAATATTTATAGTGATGTGGCAAATGCTTTGATTGATAAAAAGAATAACGAATATGATTCAAGTAAATATCACTATCCCACTGTAGAAGATGGACTTGAAGGAATTCGTTTTATTGAAAGATCAATTGCCTCAAGTAATTCTGACTCTAGTTGGATTAATTTTTAAAATTATTAATTCCAATTTAGCTTTTTTCTAGTAGACCAATAATCATCAACGCTCATACTAAAATGATCCAAGTCAGGGATAGTTGTGTTTATTTTTTTGAGGCAGTTAAGATTTTCTTGTAATTGATCTATCGTAGAAGCACCAGTTAAAATTATTTTTATAAAGGGTAATTGATACACCCATAAATATGATAGTTGTTCTAGTGTTAAATTTATCTCCTTAGCGGTGTGTTGTAAACTTTGTATATCCTCTTGATGATAATCCTTATTAGCATTTGTCAGCAGTCCATTTGAAAAGACTTCTTTTGCAATAATATTAATTTTTTGATCATTAGCCTCTTTTAGAATTGGAATACAGGATTGCTCAAAAATATTAATCGTAGACTGGAGAAAAGAAAATAATTTTAATTTTTCATTTATTTTTAATAAGTGTTCGATTGTTTTTCTTTGATCGGGGCCACTCGTAGAAATTCCAATTTCTAGTCCATGCTTTTTAATACCTTCTAATTCTTTGATCACTAGAGGGTCATCTAAAACTGAGCTTTCTGGAGTAACTGAGTGAATATGATACAGATCAATATTTTTTCCTAAATTTATTCTTGTCTCAACCCATTGTTGTTTTAAAAAATTTAAAGAATGGTCTTTTCTTTCATGTTTATCGGCATTGACTTGCCAATCTGCTAAATATTCATAACCCCATTTTGACCCAACAAATCCATTAAATTGCGACTGTTTTCTTATCCAACTAGCTAGGAATTCTTCAGCATCTCCATAAACTCTTGCTGTATCAAAATATCTAACACCTTCTCTATAGGCAAAATCCAGAATATGATGACAATAATCTCGCATTGATGCTTTTGATTTATCCTTACCTATGTCATCGGCATGGCTAATGTTGATATAACCTGGTCGACCCAAGGCAGCCAAACCTAATCCAATTTTATTGTCTAATTTAAACAACTAAGAATTTTTTTATGTCTGATTTTATAGTTGATGGGTCTGTGAGATGAATTGTTTGAAAGCCTAAACTTTGAGCTGATTGTATATTATCTTCTCGATCATCAATAAATAGAGTCTCCTCTGGCACTAGGTCAAATCTTGACATAGCTAATTTATAAATCTGAGGATCTGGCTTTACTAAGAATTCCCTACCAGAAATAATCTTATCATCAAATTCTTTTAAAAAAGGGTATTCTTCCTCCATACCTTCATAAGTTTCATCAGACCAATTTGATAAAACGTAGCAAGGAAAACCATAAGATTTAATTTTTTGAAAAACATCAATAGTGTCTTGATAGGATCCATTAACCATATTTCTGTGATTAGGGTAATAAAAATTGATTTCGTTTTCAAACTCTGGAAATTTTTCAACTGCTTCTTTTACAGCTGTATCAATCTTGATACCTGCATCACACCGCATATCTAAGTGGGGGAATGCCACTTCACTTAAAAATTTATTTAATAATTCTTCATCTGTAATTATCTCTTTTAAAACATGTCTAGGGTTCCAATCAAAAAATACATTACCAAGATCAAATAGATATTTTTTTACTTGCATATTTTATTCAATAAAAGAATTGATGAGATTTTCAAGGTATTCTTGCCTACCAGACCGAGGATTGGGATTGATGTTTTCTGATTTTACTCTTTGATAGATATTGTCTAAGGAGTCAGAACTTATAAGCTCTTTATTAGACTCCCATCCTTGATACCTTTGTTGTAAAAAATTGTCATAAGATCCATCATTAATCATTTTTTCGACAGCAATTAAAGTCCTAGCACAAGTATCCATAGATCCAATATGTGCATAAAAAAGATCCTCAGGATCAATGGACTGTCTTCTAATTTTTGCATCCATGTTTAAGCCACCATTGCCCAAACCTCCATTTTTGAAGATGTAATAAAATGGCAATACCAACTCTTCGACATTATTGGGGAACTGATCTGTATCCCAACCAACTAAATAGTCGCCTCTGTTGATATCAATACTACCTAATATATTATTTGATATAGCATAAGCTATTTCATGCTCAAATGTATGTTTAGCTAAAATAGCATGATTGACTTCTACATTGAGCTTAAATTCTTTTTCTATTCCATATTTTTGAAGAAAGGCAAAAACATTAGCTGAGTCAAAATCATATTGATGTTTTGTTGGTTCGTGAGGTTTGGGTTCAATTAATAAATTCCCCTCAAAGCCTATTTTGTGCTTGTGATCTGCTACCATATTCAAAAATCGACCCAATTGATCTAATTCTTGTTTCATATTCGTGTTTAAAATAGTTTCATATCCTTCTCTTCCTCCCCAGAGAACGTAATTCTGTCCTCCAAGCAGTTTAGTATTTTCAAGACACATCTTTACTTGTGCAGCTGCATATTGAAAAACATCTGGGTCAGGATTAGTTGCTGCTCCAGCCATATATCTTCGATTGCTAAAAAGATTTGCTGTACCCCATAAGAGTTTAACTTTAGAAGTTTGTAATTTACTTGAGACTTCATCAATAATAGTTTTTTGAATTTTTTCAGTTTCTGAAAAATTGGACCCCTCAGGAGCAATATCTACATCATGAAAACAAAAATAAGGTATTCCTAATTTTTCAAAAAAACTAAAAGCATTATTTAATTTATCTTTTGCTTGCTCAATAGGGTCTCCTGTTTCCATCCAAGGACGTAAAAAAGTCTGACCACCAAAAGGATCCCCTCCAGGCCAATTAAAAGTATGCCAATAGCACACAGCCATCTTCAGATGTTCTTCTAATTTTTTTCCTAATACTATTTTTTCAGAGTCATAGTATTTAAATGAAAGTGGGTTTTGTGATTCTTTTCCCTCAAACGTAATATGAGGTATCTCTTTGAAATAATCAGACATATCTAGTCGTAATAAAACATAGGGGCTTTTTTAAAGCCTTCCCATGCATGAGGATCATGACCAGTAACAACAATAGCATTTTTTTCTTTAGCAATCTTTTTTAATTTTTTAACGGAGTCGACCACATCAACTGCTGAACAGACTAATCCAGGTAAAGTTAAATTATTCCAGTGGTCCATAGTGTAAGCAGCATCAATCGTTAAAAGGACATATCCTGTATTAGGTAACTTAACTAAGAAAGATTGATGACCAGGGGCATGTCCAGGCGTGAATATCAAGATAATTGAACCATCACCAAAAAGGTCATAAAAATCGTCTTTTTTATGGTCTAAAAACTTCCAATCTAACCCCGGTTTATCAAAGTCTTTTCTGATATAAGCCGGTTTTGAAAACCAATCTGGATTGAAAGCGTAGTCATATTCTCTTTGTTGCACAACATAAGTAGCATTAGGGAACCTCCCCACTCCACCCGAGTGATCGAGATGCAAATGAGAATGTAAAACATATTTAACCCCTGCCGGATCAACACCAATATTATTTAGTTGATCAATACAGTTCTCTTTTTTCCCCATAACAGGTTCGTAGGCAGCTACAACGTCACCCCAGTGAGCATACATGTCTTCACTTACTTCTTTAGCATTACCTCCATCAATGACAACATCACCTTGGGGGTGCCTAATTAAGAACCAAGGAACAGGGATTTCAAATTCTTCGTTAGATTGATTCATCTTGATATATTTCATCTTCGTCTTTAACGTTCCAGTTTGAAACATATAAAGCCTAATCTCTGAGGAAGTATTAGTAAGATGACTTTGATCTTTTTTAGAATGAGCTATTGCTTCCTTAATAGAGTACTCATTATTGTCATCTATTTTTTTATTTTGAATAATATCATCAAATTTTTCTAAATCTGATTTTTGATAATCTGTTTTTGGAGTTTTTTTCATTTACTTGAACTCTATTTCTACAAACCTATAAGGGAAATCATTATTGTTTAGAACATTATGATTGACGCCTTTTTCCCTAAAATAAGAATTGCCTTGAGTTAATTTAGAAATTGTAGTTTCACCATCATGATTTACAATTTTTAACTCACCATCAAGCATGGGTACAACGACATAATCATACTCGTGAATATGTTGACCCGTTTCATCACCAACTTCAAAAGACCACTCAGTGACTCGAGTTTTGTCATTATCAATCATAATGTTGGCTTTTGCCATTTTGTTAAATATTTCTACAAGGAACGCTCTCAGCTTTTTCAGCTTTAAGAGTTTCTGCTGCCTTTGTTGCTTCTGCTTCAGAGTTATAAACCATATCAGGAAACAGGATAAATGGCTTGGCTCTGTCTGCACTTAATTGACCAACACACCAAGTTTTACCAGGCTCTACACACATCACCATATAGGTACCAGGAATAGGACCATAATGCCTATTATTGAGGGCAAACAAACATTCTGCCATATCATTTAACTTGTCTACATCTAAGTTTTGAAGAGCTTTTTTTTCTAAATCGTTAATAGGTGTATCAAGGGCCCCTAGGGTTTCTTTTCCCCACGGAATTTCCTGCATGTTTTCTTTTTTCATCTATGGCAGAGGTCCATCCTTGAGAAAGCCTTTTAATGTATTTTCCATAATTTTGGATACATTATTATTGTAATTATTATGTGATAAACTTCCACACCAAGCTAATGAACCAGGTGCAAACATAGCGCCATTGTTGGGAGTCTTGTAATAAATCATATCAGCTCTAACCATCGGATTTTCATGACCACCGCCATAATATCCCCTTACAGCAAAGTGAATTTCTTCATTTACTTGTAACATCATGTTTGAATGATCCTGAGATCGAGCTAGATAAAAAGCATTATGAGGTGTTCCAAACTCTAAGTCATAACGGTCTAATTCCAAACCTGCAGCTCCACCGCCTACTAAACCAAAATCACCAATAACTTCGTCTGCACCTATACCTTCAAATATCCATGAACATTCTGGCTTAAAACTATCTTCTTCTCTTTTGTAATAAGATGAGACATCAAATCCATATGAAGTAAACGTCAGGCCACATACTTTTGAAGGAATTCTTCCTCTGGCCCTCCACATACCTCCATATTTTCCATCAAAGGCATTGTTATATTCACCAGGATTGGAGGTCCATGCTCTAGTTCCAGCTTCACCTTTTCTAACCTCAGTAATATTGGAATTATCTGGATGGTATTCACTAATCCAATAAAAACCATCTGAGCCCAAATAAAAACACCTTCCGCCCTGCATTTGATATGACTCCAATGCGTCCATATACTTCTCAGAGGAGTATTCAGGGTGACTTCCAGTTAGAACAACCTTATATCTATTCAATAAGTTAACTCCCTCATGCTCCAGGTCTTCATCTGTTAAAACATCAAAATCAAATCCTTTTTCTTCTAACCAATCAGTTAAATGAAGGTCGGCATTTAATTGCCAAAGAGAAGGAGAGAGCCAGTGTCTGTATTTTGGTCTCATATTCAAGATAGGTCTTAATCGTGAGGATATGGAAACACCATGTCCATCAGAGTGTAATGAATAAGTTGATAGTCCATATTCTCTGTGTTCATTTAAATATAGATCAGAGGGATTTAAAACAGGAACTTTTCCAGCCAATAATTGTGCAACAACTGAGTTGGTACCTAAATTATCATTAGAGTAGGCCATGTAACTATTTGTAGGTAAAAGAAATAAGATTTTAGATGTAGCTTTTCCTTTAGGAGGTTTGATACAAAAAGGAATGTAATCTTCAAACTCAGACTCTTCTCTTCCATCTACTCTTAATCGAGCAGCATAAACACCACTCTTTAAATTCTCAGGAACTTGGAGAGTGAAATCAACATCCCATCTCGCATCATCTATGTCATCATCATGAAAATGGATTGCGCCATACTCTTCTGGTTTGTGATGAAAAACCATCTCATCAGCAGTCCAGTTATATCCAGTCATCCCTCTGTTAGGCATATTAATTATAAATCCATGATGGTTATTAGGAGAGGTATCAACAATTTTTGTTGAAGAAATACTTTTTCCAATATTGGCATGAAAATCCCATGCAGCAACAACAGTAGATCTTATCTGGGTATTACATTCATCATAGCTAGATGCAAGAGACTCTATTTCTGCCTTTGTTAAAGCAATATTAGATATCCTTGGTCTATCAATTTTACCATTAAATGTTCTAGTCTGTTCAGGAAGTTCAATAGGCTCAAGAACTTCTTTAAAATGACCTCCTGAAATATGTCTACCAGATCTATTATGAAGAGATGAAGCTGCAATAAGAACAGGTGAGTCATTTGATGCTGGCACTACAGAACTAGTAGTTTCTATAAAAGCAGATGTTTCTTCAATTGGATTTAAAATAGCCATGCCTAATCCACCGTTAGTCGAAGTTACTCTTGGCTCCTGATGAAGAGTTAGTTTTCTTGATTTAGCATCAAAAGTAGCAACAACAAGATACCAAACCTTACGTAGTAATTTTTTTTCAGAGGATATGGTTGTAACTTGAGAGCCATCTCCTATTTCAATTGAAAGGCATCCACTGTCATCAACAAATAGACCAAAGCCTTTCTTATCTTGCTCATTAAATTTTGTAAGAATGCCCTGTCTTCCTTTATCAGGAGTTGTAGGGAATATGTAAGCCTGGAGCGTAAAACTCTCAATGTTTAAATTTTCGTGTTGTGGAATTACAATATATGAACCACCATGAATTCTTTGGTTTTTACCTTGGTAAGTTCCATTACAGGATGCACTGATTTCTTCTTCTTTATAACCCGGTCCTTCAGGATTAGTATCACCATGAATAAGTCTTACTAATTGTACATCGTAACTATCATTATTTTCTGCATTTATATAAAATTTTACATCTTCGCCTGGATGAGCTGAGTATTTATCACTATATCCTGTTATCTTTAACATTTTTATTCTCCACTATATTCTTCAAGTAATCGGTTAATTCTTTTTAGAAAAATTGCATGCTCGCATGCTTCTTCAGACGAATATGAGTCATCAGTAATATTAACCGGCTCTCCTCTTACACCTGTAGTAATTCCAATTCTATAATCTTCATGCAGTTTAAGACAAATTGTTACAAAACCGTTTTCTTTACTTCCTCTTCTAAGTTTATCTAAGAGAGTTTGTAAATCTTGACTATGTTGAATAACACCATGATCTCGAGTGGCAGCCCTACCAATAGGAGTTGCTCTATGTTCCTCAATCAAAGACTTTAATTTTTGAGGATCTCTTAACATGGGTAAAATATATTTTTTGGTAATAAAATCGTCAGTGTGCTTATGGCCTTTATTTAATTGCACATTAGAAGGTTGTTTATAGCTAAAATCAGACATCATTTTATTGTAGTTCCTCTTGTCCTCTCAAACAGTTTTTCGTTCCAGTATTTGAAACAGAATACGAAAAAAGACATTATAAATAAAGGTTTTTTTAGTTTTTTTCTAATCATAATGCATAAACAGATAAAATAACAGTTGCTACTGCCATACCAATTAATATTAAAGGCCATCCGTATCCCCCACCCATTTTATCTATGTAGTTTCCTTTTTCTTCCACTTCATCTGGGGTAGAGTATTCATCCCCATTTAATATTGGCTTCTTAGGAAGGGTTGATAAATCTAATTTATTTGCCATAAACCAAATTAATAATACGCCAATTGCCCACCAAATAATTTGATAGGCCCAAAGTGATGGTATGCCCATAATCCATTTATCATATGATAAATCTGCACTTCCAAAAATCAAATTTCCAAAAATTAACCCAGGGCCAATTGAAAAGAAAGCCCACAATAGAAACAAAACATATGCCAATGATTTAATTTTTTTTCTAGTAGGATGAATACCCATGTGATCGTTCATAAAATCGTGGAAGCTTTTTCTATGCTCTTGATCTGGGTCATTTGTTGAAAATGCAGATGATAGAAAACAAACAATCACATTAAAAAACAATCCCCATAGTCCTGAGTAAATTGTAAGAGGCCATCTCCCCCATGGTAGTGCGTTACCTGTCAGTTTATGCCCAAATGTCTCTGCAAGAATTACAAAGAACATTCCAGTGATTAATCCAAGTGTTGCTCCAGTTTTTGTAATCCACGGGAACCAAATCATTCCTAATAAAACGGGAAATAATTGAAAGCCAAATGCTATAGCCAAGCCCCCAAGAAGAATTAGTGATGTCTCAAAATAAGTAGCAAGATAAAGAGCAGCTAGACAAATCAGAAGCATTGAAAGTCTTGCTACTAATAACTCTCTTGTCCATGAAGGCTCTTTGTCTATGTAAGGTCTATAAAGATCTCGTGCCACCATACTTCCAGAAGTCATTAAAAATGCTGCAAGAGTTGATTGTAAAGCAGCTATTAAACATATAGATAAAAAACCAACTAGAATTGGAGAGACAGATCCAAGGCCTCCAATAAATGAAAAAATTAATGATGAAATATTATTTAAATCAATTTCAGGTAATATCTGGCTAATTGCAAAGCCATTCATATTAACAAAAGAATTGGCTCCAAGAAAGTTAGCCCCAACTCCCAAAAGTGCTGCAAAAATAAATAAAAATAAACCAACAATTGCACCAGATCCCCATATTTGAAAATAGTAAAAAGACCTAGGAGATTTTACGCTATAGCTCCACATAGAAAATGTAGGCGATAAAATTATTCCCATATATGAAAGAGTAAATGATAAGATCATTACCGCAGTCCAAGGGCCTCCTGCAGGATTATTTTTCCCTAAACCTGCTACCCATTGAATTACCCCAGGAACATTAAAAAATCCTGATAAGTCACCACCACCATATCCTTGAGTTGAACCCCAGCTACCAAGAGGGAAAAATCTATTTACAATGGCCAGATCATCAAAAAATTCTAGACCTCCTAAAAAGTAAAAAGCACCAAAACCAATAGATATAAATAATACAAAAAATAACCAAGATTGCAGCACACCGATGCTGACCATAGGTTTGAAACCACCTGAAACAACGTAGAATAAAACTACCGCTGTCAAGACCCACATTGCAGAGTCCCTTCCAAGTTCACCTGCACTGACAAACTCAACCATACTTCCAGTTGCTCCAATAATTATTCCTAAAAAAGGAACAGCAAAAAACAAACCTATAATTAAAATTGTAATGCGCAGTGTATGACTTTGATAATATTTAAAATACATTTCACCAGGAGTGATAAAATTATATTTTCTACTAAGCATCCATTGGCGCTTAAAAAATAAGATGCTCCCCAATGGGATTGTTATCACTATGGCTGCTGTTGCAAGAAAGGAGTATCCATCTGCATAAATTAGAGAAGGATAAGATATTATAGTAATGCCTGCAAAAGTAGCGGCTGTTGCTGAGAAAAAAAATACCCAGGATGATATATTTCTATCTGCTAAATAATAAGACTCGGGTGATGTTTTCTTTCTAAGAGTCCTTGCTCCCCAGAATAAACAAAAACTCCAGTAAACAACTAGAAAGAAAAAAAACCAATATAAGTTAGCTAACATAAAACAATGTTAAATTAAGAATTATATTCAGTTTTTTCCTTAATTATTCTTAGTGCCTCTAAAAGATAAACTCGAAAAAGTTCATGATTTTCACTCATAGGAAAGTGTCCGATATCCTTCATTTCAATATAAACACCACCTTTAATCTGTCTTGCTGTATCTTCTGTAGCTTCAGGTGGAGTTAAATAATCGTAGTCACCCGTTAGCATAATAACTGGACATTTATGACCATCAATATTTTGCAGTTCATCTCTTAAGTCATGATCAACAGAATAAAAGTGGAGATCTCCCTTAAAAGCCTCTGCTCCTTGAGTATAATAATGCCATGTAAGCCATCTATCCATATCAGGCGATTGTGGTGCCATTAAATCCCATACTCCACTTCCACAAACTTGAGCGGCATTTGCGTGAGGATGTCTCCACCAGTCAATATAAAAACCAGGAGAATAATGAGCTGCCTCAACAGGGATAACGGCTTTAAACTTATTTGGATAGCGAAGAGCTAATTGCAAAGCTACGTTTCCACCAAATGAGGACCCCATAAAAATAGGGTTATCCAGATCTAGAGCCTTACAAAGTTCAAGTATAAAATTACAATAATGATCAGCTGTTAACTTATACTCCTCTTTCCACCATTCTGTGTTGTGCGCCGGATCGGATTTACCATGTCTTGGTAAATCATATGCAATGACTTGATAGTTCTGAGTAATTTCATCATCCTCAAGTAACCCTCTCCATTGGTGATTATGGCAACCAGCAGTATGCTGACACACCAAAGGTGTTCCTTTACCGTTTGAAAGATAAAAAACTTTATATTGTTGCCCATCAACTTCGATTGTTACATATCTACCGATGGGATCGTGATGCTTAACTGCCATTAAAAAGACTCCTTACTGTAAATAGTCATTAGACGGGTACCCCTACTTTTCTTAGAAGTTCAAACTGAACTACAAAATTTCTAATATTTTGCATTAACACAAGATGATTTCCCTCAATTAAAAGATCTCTTCTAAATGAAGCAGCATATATACCATGATACATAGGTTTTGGAATAGGACGTGCAAATTCTCTCCACGTTTTCTCTGAGGCTCTTAGCGCAAAATCATATGGGTCAAGTCCACCTGGATTTGTATTAATGTTTTTTACTTTACCATCATGCATTTCAATAATGACTTTGACACTTTCCATATCAAACAAAAATGAACAAGTATAATATTTAGCCATAGCTTTAATCGTCTCATCGGCTTCAGTCGTGTCCTTGAATTTTTTAGCCCAAGATTTTATGTCTGTACTCATGTTCTATTCCTATTTCTTTTTTGGATTCTTGTTATCTTCATCAAATCTCATATGTTTATCTTTTTTTGGATCATCATAGTCACCTAATATGTTTCTAATATTACTAGCTTCACCAGGAGACATTCCAATTTCTTTTAATAAACTATCGAGAAATGGTTGTTGCGCTCTATAACGTAAAGCAGAGTTTACAACATTATCAGCTAAAGAACCTTTTTTGGAGTCACCTCCATAAGATGCACTTGAACCCTCTGAGCCAGAACCTTCTGAAGATGAAGATCCACCACCTTGACTAAATCCAGGTAATCCATTGACGTCTACAACTTTGATAGAGTCGATATTCTGCATTGGTTTAACCCACTCTCTGATAATGCCCTCAATTTTCTCAGCTAGTTTAAGCCTTAAAGCACTTCTTCGACTTGCATCACTTCTTAAATTTTCAGCTTCATTTAATGCTTTTTTACCAGAAGCCTCAATCTCATATCGAATTTTTGCAGCCATGGCAGCAAGTTTTTCTCTTTCAGCATTTTTACTTGCATCAATAACACCTAAAGCTTTTGCTTTTTCCGCTTGCTCAATATCTCTTATGGAATTTACTTTTTCTTCAGCCTCTACTGCCTTTGCCCTAGCGATTTCCTCTTCCATTTTTGTTTTTAATACGCTTTTAGACTTTTCTAAAACTTCGAGTTGTTTTTGTTTTTCTTCAATTTCAATTCTTTTAGCTTTTTCAATATCTAAAACTCTGATCTCTTGTTCCGCAGCAATTTTAAATGAGTCAACATTTTTTTGCTGAGCAGTCTTAGCATTTTTAATCTGCTCTTCCGCCATAATGTAAGCCTCTTCTGACTCATATCTTTTTCTTGCCTCTTCTTTTGCAGTTTGAGCCTTCTCATCAGCTAATTTAATATCTACAGATCTTTGTTTTTCTAGACGGCTAAACTCAACCTCACGCTCAAGCTCAAGGATTGATTTTTCGGTATCAACATCTCTTTGCTTAATTTCAATATCTGTTTGCTTTCTAAATTCATTTTGATCTTTTCTTCTTTTTTCAATTTCTTGAATAAGTTTTGTTTCTTGAATACTTTTTTCCATTTCAACAAAATCTTTTTTGCCAATTCTTGCAATTTCAATATCTTTTTGTGAAGAAATCTCAGCAAGTTCTGACTCTTTTTCTTTTTCTGATTTTGTTTTAACAGTTTCTGTATTTTCAATAGCTCTTTGTTGTTCGATTTCTCTTTTTTGTTGATACTTGGAAAATTCTTCTTCCTTTTCTATTTCAAGAGTTTGTTTGATTGACTGAAGGTTCTTATTTCTAATGCTAACCTCCGTATCTTTTTCAATGTCATTTCTTTTTTTCTTTCTGGATTGGGTAAATTCAGTAATTTGTGTCAAACCTTCCGCATCAAAAGTATTTGAGGGATCAAAAACACTTACCGGTGCTTGGTTAAGGGATGTTAATGAAACAGTCTCTAATTCTAAACCGGTGTGTTTGATTGCTTCTTCAACATGAGATGCAACTTTTTTGATATAATCTGATCTATTTTCTTGAATTTCATCAAGGCTCATTTTTGCAGCAACCACGCCAAGACCATCAACGAACCTACCTTGTACTAATTCTTTTAAACTATCTGGCTCAAGCGTTCTGTTTCCAAGTGTCTGTGCAGCAATGGAAACTGCATCATTTGTTGGGGCAACTCTTACATAAAATTCAGCTGTTACTTCAGCTCTCATTCTATTCTTGGTAATAAAAGACTTACTTCCATTTCTTTGAACTTCAATACAAAGAGTCTTCATGCCGACTGAAGTGATATTATGAATTATAGGTAGCACAAAAGCACCACCACTGATCACAACTTGTTCACCACCCATACCCGTTCTAACAAATGCAATCTCTTTTGAAGAGCGCCTATATAGCCAGTGAAGTAAATAAACGATAATAGCTATCGCTAAAGCTATTAAAATGATAACTGCAATTATGTCTGCTCCGCTTGTAATATTCATACCTATATATCACCTCCTACTAGATTGATTTTATTAAGCATTAGCTCTTGTATCCTGTGTTGCTGCCTTGTAAATAATCATTCCAAAGACAATTTTATTTAGAAAATCTGCAAGATTATAAATAATGTTCACACTATTAGGGTCAATACCCCCGCCAAGATGTTCAATAAAGTATCCCATTGGATAAATTGCCCATCCGATTGTTAAAATTAATCTATTTGAAAAAAATGCCATTTGAATGTTTTCATTTCCGCATTTAGCATTTGCTCTACCGGCCTCACCGACATAAAGCTCACCCAAAACATATAACCAACCTACTAAACCGACGATAAAGCCCAGAGTCTTACTCATGTAACCAGCGGCTCCAAGAAATTCAGCCACAATAAAAACTAGAGTTCCGACTAATAATCTCCAAAACATCCCCTGTTTTACTTTTACAACTGACATCAGCATTGCATAAAAAATAAGCACCTGCATAGGAAAGTTTAAAAACCAATCAACGTACCTAAGGATTGTGGGAGCTGTACCACTGACTACCCATAAATTTTTGATAAAAAAGTAATGAATTGAAGACATTAGGCAAACTACTGCAATCATAGTCATTGGAGTATGCCAGCGAACGCTAACCTTACTTCTCTCAAAAAAGAAAAAGAGAGTTGCTCCAATCATGGCAACAGAAATCAACCAAAAAGACCCGCCTACGATATCGTAGGGTAATAACATTTTATTCATTAACTTTTATTCCTCTTATTTTTAACTATATTATTAAAGTCTAGAAGATTATAAGTTTTTGTTTCAACAAATGAAACGAATATTCCCCTAGAATCATACATATTACCCACAAGTGCGTAAATCATATCTGCTCTCTTATATGTGGCCCTCGAGAGTACAGAGCAACCAAAGGTAAAATTAATAATCCAAATATGAATTGCTGACCTTCAAAGCTTAACCCCAATCCGGCCAAAAATGTGCTTATAACTTGGAGGGCCAAACAACCTATGACAGTGTAGCCATATCCACCATACCCACCTAATAAAGATGTACCTCCAACAGCAACCGCTGCAACTGTTAAGAATAAATATTGGTCCCCAACTCCAATGAAACCTCCACCACTCCATCCTAAAAGCATTGCTCCTGTAGCTGCAGATGTAAATCCACTGATCACATAGACTCCTACCCAATATAGCCTCTCAGATATTGAGAGCCTATCAGCAGAAAGTCTTTTACCCCCAACCGCATATAAGTTTCTTCCCCATTTAGTGTGCTTCATGCCAACAATCAATACAATGGCAGCAAGAATCCAAATTAAGATTACAGGTGGAATTGGAAGCCCAAAAAATTTTCCATTTAAAGATGCTAAATTTTTTAACCAGTCTGGGACAACTCCAAAAACTGTTCCGCCAGTAACAGTTGGGAGAGAGACTAATATTTGGACTCCTCCCACACACATAAAACCTACGCCCATGGTTACAATGAGTGCCTGTCCCTGGAGATTATAACTTATGAGCCCATTAAACAAACCTACAAGAATTCCAAATACTAGAATAACTATGAAGGCTAACCAAGGTGGGACACCAAGAGAGATCATTGACATTAAACCTAAATTCGAAGAGCCAATTAAAAAAGGAATAGAAAGATCAAGTCCTCCAAGCATCACCACAAGTGTTTGTCCTATTGTGGCAAGGCCCAAGAAAGATGCAAAGACCAACATCGACTTAATATTCTGTATTGATAAAAAACCATCAATAGAAACCGAACCAATGATAAATAAACCAATCAAAACAGAAACACCTATAATTACACTTCGATTAATGTTTAAAAATTTATAGGCTACAAAAGCTAATATTAAGAAACCAAGAAATATTATTGCTGAAACAACAGTTCTACCTGAGAAGAATCCAGGAACAAGAAAGCATAATAAAATAAATAATGCTAAAAGAAGAAGAAAGCCTGTTACAGCAACCCAGTTTCTAGAGATTAATTCCCAAAATAAACTTCTTTTTGATGATTCATCAACTTGATCATTGCTTTCTAAATTATCTTTTTCATCATTGGATGTAAAAGACCATTTAATTGAAAAATGATGCCAGCCCCATAGAACTAAAGATGTAACTGCAATTGAATAAAAAGCAACTTGTATCCAATCTGTCCTATCAACATACCCTAGGACAGCTGTTCCTATTCCAGCAGCGACTGCAAAAAAGATACCCAATCCTTTAGAAAAATTAAATGTTCTTTTTTCCATCATTATACCTCCCTATCATCTGACAAGCCGCCCCACTTTTCAAGACCTTCTTGTTCTTTTAATTTTACCTTGTAAACACTAAATGCTTGCCAAACTAGAGGCGCAGATAAAATACCAATGGCAGTAATCAAAAGCATTTTCCAGAAAGGATACCCTACTCCAAAAAATAATGCTGACCACGTAAGTGCAGCAATACTAAGAATAGGTATATAGGGTTTAAATCTTTTGAAGGTAACTCTTCCTTGTAAAGTCAGATAAGTAAAAAACTGAAATACAAAAATTACAAATATAATTAATCCTGTCTCCTTTAAGAAAGTTATTTGCTCACCAAAAAACTCTCCCCTTAAAGGTTTATCATAAATCACAGAGGACGTGTCCCCTACAACAAGTTCAGTAATTATTGGGGCAAAAAATTTCGACCCATCATCAGATATAATTGAACCAGAAGGTGAGGCTAAAAAGTAAACGGCTAAAATTCCAAATAAGCCCAAGAATACAATAAAAATATTATTTAAATTAACCTGGGAAAAAAGTGTTGGTGCTGTCAAAAGAAATAGCAGCAAACATATTAATATGACTGCATAACCATCTATGCCAAAGAAGCTTTGTCGATTAGCTTCAACCCCATAATAAGCAACACCTGCGAATACAATAAAGGAAACAACAATTGCAAAAAGAATTAATGTCTGAGTTTTTATTTCTTTTCTAAACTTTGGCATAGCAATAATTACAATAGCTGAGGTAAAAAATACAATTCCAGCCAGGGTAGCAATAGCGTAAGCCAGTCCGACTAAAAGGCTTGGTGAGGTGAAATCAGGTAACCCCGCCCCAACTCGTAAATACTCAGATGAGAAATATTGTGGTGCATAATTCAAAATATATTGAAGATTTGATCCTAGGTCTTGATTGACAAAATTTACTGCTCTTGTGCCACTAAAAACACATCCAAAAAATATTACAATTGAAGCAATGATAAATGAAACTGTTGGGGCATCTCTATGTTTAAATAACAAGTAGATAAGATAAATCAATGAGGCTATGCCAATTGCAATGAATAACCAAACTGTTGAATTACCTCCCTCTGCACATGCTTTACCAGTAATCAGACAATCACTACCAGACTCTAGTGCTTTTTCAAAAATTTCTGCGTCTTTAGACTTTCCTCCAAAGCCACCAACTGTTCCTCTAGTGACTTGATCAAACTTCATATGAATCTGGACAGCAGCTGCACTTAGCATGCCTATAATAAAAAAAACAAATACAGATAAATTTTTTAGTGCTTTTTGTATATACGGTAAAGCTATCAATATAAGTAACGATGCGACTAGTACCGCACCATAAGATAAATCAGTTACAAAACTTTGAAATCTCTCAAACCTAAATGTAGAGAGTATAAAATTAATAAGATAAATATTTAAAGCACCTAGTATTGCACCAAAGGCTCCCCCTCGACCGCCAACTAAACTTGAGCCACCAAGTACTAATGCCGTTATTGCCATTAATGTATAAGTTGTTCCTTGAGTAGGATCTCCAGACCCAATTAGGCCAGTAAAAGCGATAGCAGCAAGAGCAGCATAAACACCACCTATTATATGAGCGCCAATTCTTACTAAATAAATTCTAACACCGCTGGTATATGCTGATTTCTCATCAGAACCCATTAACTTTAAATGTTGCCAAAATGCTGTATGCGTTAGTGCGTACCAAATCAAGGTAGCAAAAATTAAAAGTATTAAAGTTGGTTGGATAACTTCTGTACCCGCACTCCATGACTGCATCCAATCAGGAGCCCTTCCCCCTGGTCTTGGAAGGATAACTAAATTTATACCTGAAAATGCTAAAAACATACTTAAAGCAACAATAATTGGCTGAACTCGGACAAATAAAACGATTAATGCATATAAAAATTGGTAGATAACTCCAATAGCTATAGCGCATATAAAATAAGACACTGGGGATTGTAGATAACCTGCTCCATAAAGTTGAATTGTGGTAACATTAATGAATCCAATTAAAGGACCCATCGACAAATCAACCGTTACTCTTCCCGAAAGTGCCAGGGCAGTAAGGGCATATGTAGCCAAAATTAATGGCGTAGAAACCATAATTGCAGTACCAATACCTGAGCCAGATATGATTTGCGGACCTCTAATTAAAGCAAAAATCATAAGTGCAAAAAAAATAAATATTGGAACAATTAAGTACTTCGATGACTGTGGATCGGATCCAGAAATCTGTGAAGGCTTAATTGATGTTAAAACTTGTGTAACCATTGTTAATCAAAAAAAACTACTTTCATTTCCTCTCCATTGCCTGAAACACGTTTTTGTTTTCTAATAATATTAATTTTATCAGTATCAATAATTTTAATTTTTTCAGGATTGATGTCATTATCATAATTAAGGTGAGAATTCATACTAATACTCGATATTAAAGAATTTAAATTATTTTCAATATATTTTGTATTATGACTTCCTTCCATGAAGTTTTTATTTTTAAGAAGAGAGATCAAAAAAGGAATATTAGTTTTGATTCCTTGTATCTGTACTTTAGATAAATACGAAATCAGTTTTTCTATAGCATCCTCTCTGACTAAATCATGAGAAATAATTTTTCCTATCATGGGGTCATAATAAAAACTTATCTCATCACTTTCATCAAATCCCCAATCCAATCTTATTCCATTGGGAGGCTTTGGTAATCTCATTTGGGATATTTTACCAGGAGAGGGAAGGAAGTTTTGAGAGGGGTCTTCTGCATAAACTCTACATTCAACAGCATGACCGTAGGACGAAATTTTTTCTTGCTTTAAAAACTTAGTTTGACGATTAAAAGCATAATTAATTTGCATAGAGATTAGATCATTATTGGTTACTAACTCTGTTACGGGGTGTTCAACTTGAATTCGTGTATTCATTTCAAGAAAATAATATTTTTTGGCATCCATATCGTATATAAACTCAACTGTTCCAGCACCTTGGTAATTTACAAACGATGCAAGCTTAACCGCAGATTGAGCCATAGAATCAATAATATCTCGTGAAATATTTGGAGCAGGAGACTCTTCAATAATCTTTTGGTATCTTCTCTGCATGGAGCAATCTCTCTCATATAAATGCACTGAACCTTTTTTTCCAAAACCAAATACTTGAATTTCAATATGCCTTGCATTGGTTATAAATTTTTCTAAAAAAACACTTCCATCACCAAAGGCTTTTTGAGCCAAAGTAGTGGTTTTTTCAATAGCTTTTTCTAAATCAGCATAGTTATTAACCACATTCATTCCTATCCCACCGCCGCCAGCGCTAGATTTTACTAAAATTGGATATCCTATTTTTTCACATTCAATTTTGAGATTTTCTGAATTTAAATTACTAATTTGATTAATACCTGGGCATATAGGGACATTAGATTTCAGCGCCAAATCTCTTGCAACATCTTTATTTCCCATTGAGCGGATAGTTTCAGGCTTGGGGCCAATCCAAGTAATTTGATTATCAATAACCTCCTGTGCAAAAGAATCATTCTCTGAAAGGAAACCAAATCCAGGATGCACAGCATCCGCCTTAGTCTCTTTAGCGGCTTTAATAATTTTTTTAAATGCTAGATAGCTATCTTGTGACTTACTTGGCCCCACATGATAAGCCTCATCGGCCATTCGTACATGCTTAGCATTTTTATCTGCATCAGAATAAATAGCAACAGACTTATATCCAAGAACCTTACAACTTTTGATAATTCTATTGGCAATTTCACCCCTATTAGCAATTAATATTTTTTTCATTAATCGGTTATGTAAGGCATTTTTGATTCTTGTTTTTTATTTTTGAGATTTGATGGTTGTTCAATATTTTTTTTATTTGAAAGAGCATCTCTTAATGCTTTAAGGATTTCAATTGCATTTGGTGTATCTGAGTGTACACAAATAGTTTCACAACCCACATCAACATCCGTATTATTTATTGTCTTAACTTTATTTTCTTTGATTGCTCTTTTACATCTTTCGACAGCTAAATCTGTTGGATAATGCTTATTCCTGCCTTTAGCAATTACAAGGTAACCGGTTTCGTCATATTCTAAATCTGAATAAAATTCAGCAATAAACTTAACACCTCTATCATTATAAACTTTTTCATGAAAAGTATTGACCATCCCGTAGACACCTACGTTGAATACCTCTGCGGCATCTGCGATACCTTGCGCAACATCCTCTTCTCGAGCAGAAACACCATATAGGGAGCCATGTGGTTTGATATGATTTAAAGGAAGATCAAATTCATCAAGAAATGCTTTTAATGCTCCAGTTTGATACATAACCAAATTTTTAATTTCTTCTCTTTGCATTTTCATTGGTCTTCTACCAAAGCCAACTAGATCAGGATATGCAGGATGGGCACCAACTTTGACGTTATGAGACTTTGCAAGCTCGATCGTTTTTCTCATAGTGTTGGGATCAGAGGCATGAAAACCACAAGCAACATTAGCGGAATCTATAAAAGGCATTATTTCAGAATCTTCAGCAAATGCGTAAATTCCAAAACCCTCACCCATATCACAATTAATATCAACCATTTTACTTACCCCCCTCAGTATATAAATTTACATAATATAAAGACTATTTGTTAAATTCTTATCCACATATTGGAACATTTTTTGTAAATGCTTTTCTTTATTCTATACTATCATGAGTAATTAATTTTAAAGGAGGATGTAAGATGGATATGCTTAAAAAAATTATAGCTATATTTGCTATAAGCTTCATCGGTATCACAGGCAGCGTAAAAGCCGATATACTAGATGAGATCCCACAAGACATCAGAGACTTTGTTTACAATCCAGATTTTATGGATCCTAATCAACCATTAGGTGAGAGTGTTTATAGAAATTGGAAAAGTGATAGACCACTTCCTTGGACTATTGGTTATGCGAGCTCTTATGCTGGTAACCTTTGGAGAAAAGGTGTGATGGAAAGACTCTATGGTGACTATTTACCTAAGATGAAAGAAGCAGGTATCTTAAATGATATCGTTGTAACTCAGTCAAACTTAAAAGATGCTGTTCAAATTCAGCAGATGAGACAACTTGTTGATCAAGGTGTTGATGGACTTATTGTTTGTTGTTCAAACCCAGTCGCATTGAACCCAACCATTGAATATGCTTATGGGAAAGGTGTTCCAACTGCATCAATGACTGGTTTCTTAACATCTGAGTATGCTATCAGTACATCAGTTAACTACGCTTTAACTGGTTACTACATTGCTCAATGGCTTGCTGAAAGTATCGGCGGTGAAGGTAATGTTGTAATCATGGAAGGTATCCCAGGAGCTTCAGCCTTAGACTCTGTTCATGCTGGAATGTTAAAAGGCTTTGCAGAATATGAAGATATTAATGTTGTTGCTGAAATTGCACATATGTGGACTCCTCAAATTGCGCAAGCTGAACTTCAAAAGTGGTTATCAGCTAACACAACTGAAGTTGATGCATTTGCTGTTCAATCATCAGGTGAGTCAGGTGCTCTAAATGCTCTTGAGTCATCAGGTCGCCCAATGGTTCCTATGGCACTAGGTGGAGAAATTGGAGCATTTTGCTATTGGAGAAATAATCCTGATTTCATAGATAGAGCAATTTATGCATGGCCTCCAGGGGATGATGCAGAATTCGCAATGAATGTTTTGCTTAAAACTATGCAAGGTCAAGGATTAAAAATGCAATCTATTCTTGTTCCACCATACGAAGAAGATGTTGAAACTATTCAATCTTTTGTTCCTGAAGATTGTGACAGAAACTCAAGTGAGTTTAGAACTGTTGGAATTGAGAACTGGGCAAGCGATGAATATCTAAACAACTTCTTTGATAACGGAGCACCATTACTATAATTTTTTAAATTTTATTAATGAATGAAGATAAATTTCAAGAAAGCGCCTCTATTACTGATGAGGCGCTTTCCGTTCCCAAATCTGGTGGAGATATTTACGTCCAAGACGCCAATAAATCATTTGGTGTAACAAAAGCCCTTAACGGGGTAAATTTTAAAGCCAATTTTGGCGAAATTCATGCAATTGTGGGTGGTAATGGATGTGGAAAAAGCACATTAGCCAAAGTAATTTCAGGCGTTCTGCCCCTAGATAAAGGAAAAGTTTCTATCATGGGGCAGTCACCAAACTCTCCAATTGAAGCTCAAAAAATTGGTATCTCAACTGTTTTTCAGGAAGTTATGATAGCTGAAGAAGCAACAGTTTATGAAAACTTATTCATTGGTTACGATACCTTTTTTGGCAAAAGATTAACTCATCGAGAAAAAGTTGAAAAAGCTGCTTCCATAATGTTAGAGTTAGCAGGAGAGTTTATAGATCCCTACACTATAGCAAGTCAACTTTCACTAGGAATGAAGGCATGGATAACTATCGGTAGGGCTTTTTTAAGAAATCCAAAAGTTTTAATATTAGATGAATCATCCGCTGCATTAGATTTTGATTCAACTGAAAGACTATTTGCAAAAATGAGATCTTTAAGAGACCAGGGTGCAGCAATATTTATTGTTACTCATAGAATTGCAGAGCTTGTAAGAATAAGCGATAGAGCAACTGTTATGAGAGACGGTAAAGATGTAGGTGTACTAGCTGGTGATGAAATAACAGAAAAAAACCTTTTAAGATTAATGACTGGGGATAAAAAATTCTCAACTGCATCTGAAAATAAATCTACACCACCAGAATCTAAAACTGATGAGATAGTATTATTTTCCAAGAACTTAAAAGTTTGGGACACTGGATTAGATATTAATTTTGAACTTCCTAGGGGAGAAATTTTAGGAATAACAGGCCTTGACGGACAAGGTCAAGATAATTTTGTAAAAGCACTTGCTGGAATAGATGAGCCATTAGCAGGAGATGTTATAGTCAAACAATCTGACGAAGAAAGAGAGCTGTCCAAGAAAGATTATAAAAAAGTAGTAAGCTTATTGGACGCTAAAAAAAGTGGAATAGGATATGTCTCCGGTGATAGAAAAAAAGAGGGTATTTTTCCAAACATGAGTATTTATGAAAATATGGTAATTCCTCTTTATAAAGGCAAACAAGCAAAAACATCAGGTGGTTTTTTAGGATTCATCAAATGGACGGAATTAAATGGTATCTTTGATTGGGAAGTAGAGAGATTGAGTATTAAAACTGGACCTAAAAGCAATTTGATTACATCGTTAAGTGGTGGGAATCAGCAAAAAGTCATGATAGCCAGGGCTTTTACAACCACTCCGAAAATTTTGATACTGAATGACCCCGCGAGAGGTATTGATGTAGGTGCAAAGAGAGACTTATATAAACATTTAAGAATTTTTGTAAATGAAGGGGGAACAGTTATATTTCTTTCAAGTGAATTAGAGGAATTTATTGGACTATGCCATCGAGTACTAGTATTTCGAGATGGTAGTATTTTTGAAACCTTTGAAAAAGAAGAAATTGACCCAAACGTAATCTTAGAGGGGATGTTTGGTCATAGTAAAAAATCTACTACTGGTCAGCAAACTATTAAAACTAATAGCAATTCCCTAAGCAATGATGGCAATAAAACTACTACCGCTAGTTTCACTGAAACACCTTCCAAGCCAACTAATATTAAGGTAGTTGATTTTAAAACAAAATCTAATCAGTCTGAAAAAATTAAAATTAAATACTTTTAAATCAGATGGTCCAAAAATATACTTCTTCAGATTTTAATCTTTTTAATAAAATTGATTTATCTAAAGATGATAATAGACATGTAAAAAAATCTTTTATCAAGAAAGATATTTCTGAGAAGCCGACATCCTCCTATCAAAATAAAGATAAAAATAAATTTGACCTTTTAGAAAGCCATTTGGGAAATAATAAAATTAATGAAGATGATAATTTATTTTTTTCTCAAAAAAATATTGATGATTACTCTGATTTTAAAAAGATGTACCCTCATAATATAAAGAACCCTCAAGCAAAAGTCTCTAGACCATCCGTTAAAAGACATATTAATTCAGATGGTAGCATTCCTAAACCGCAAATTAACGATGTACGATCTAATATCTTTCATGGAGAGTATGCTGAACCGAAGTTTCTCCCAGGGGGTGATAAATACTTACTTGTAGAATTTGGAAATATTATGAATTTAGAATTAAATTTCAAAGCACAAGGCTTAGCTAAGGCTATTGAGATTGCAAAGATTAAGGGAGTATATGAAACGCTCCCATGTTTTGCATCCATGATTGTTCATTATAATTCTGATGAAATAAAATTTAATGATCTTAAAAAAGAACTTGTTGAATTAGTCAAAAGCTTAAAATCATCAGACGATGCGGTTGTTGAAAGTAGATTATTTAAATTTCCTACAGTTTATTTAGATAAATGGACAAAGGAAGCTGTTGATGACTATAAATCTAAAATCGCTTTTAAAAAGAATGACCCTGAGTTTATAGTTGAGCTAAATAACCTTGAAAACGTTGATCATTTTGTTCGACTTCATTCTGGAACCGAGTATTGGGTAGCGTCATTGGGTTTTTGGCCAGGACTACCTTTCACAATGCCTTTAGACCCTAGATGTAAATTAACTGCTCCTAAATATAATCCACCAAGGACCTGGACACCAAGAGGTACAGTTGGGATGGGCGGATCATCTACTGCCATCTATCCTGACAGGCTCCCTGGCGGATATCAAATATTTGGAAGAACGCCTGTTCCAATTTGGGATCCAGACAAACGTTTTTCAGTTTTCAAAAATAATATCTGTTTGTTCAAGCCTGGAGATAGAATTAAATTTGATCCATGTAGCTATGAAGAGTTTGAGGCAATAGAACGTAAAGTTGAAGAAGGCAGTTATCAGTTTGAAGTGAATGAAAATCATAAGTTTTCTATTAAAGAATATAAAAAATGGTTATCTAACTTGGATATGAAAAAGAAGTTTTAAATGATTGAAGTAATTAAAAAAGGGTTAGAGACTTCTGTTCAAGACTATCCTGGTCGAGTAGGTTTTCTCAATCAAGGATTCCCACCATCAGGACCTATGGATAGTTGGTCTTTTCGTTTAGCTAATTTACTTGTTAACAATAATCCTAATGAGGGTGCTTTAGAGTGTCAATTTATGGGTCCTTCTTTAAAGTTTGAGTCAGAGCATGTAATTGCTATTTGTGGTGCAGACATGCAGCCAAAAGTTGATGGGCAATCAATACCCTTATGGGAAAGCATACTAGTAAAAGCAGGTCAGGTTCTTGAGCTAAATTTTTGTCTCAATGGAGCAAGAACCTATGTAGCTTTTTCTGGAGGTATTGATATTCCTTCATGGTTAAACTCTAAATCAACATTTCATAAAGCAGGCGTAGGAGGAGTTGATGGACATGCCATTCAGGAAGGTCAAAAAATTTCTCTAGGAAAGTCTCATGGAGTTTTTGGAAAGAAAGTTAAAAGCGAAGCTATTCCAGAAATGTCAAAATCTGGCCTATGGGAAATTGAAGTAGTAAGAGGACCTAATGATGATTGGTTAGATGAGAATGGCTATAAAACATTTCTACAAGCTGAATGGAAACTTCAAGCTAGGAGCGACAGAACAGGTTTTAGACTAGATGGACCTCAATTAACTTTTATGGAGAAAGCAATAAACAAACCACCCGAACATGGCTATGAACCATCCAATATAATTGATCAAGGATACCCCATAGGTGGTATTAATCTAGCAGGTCAAACACCTATCATCCTAGTGAATGATGGTCCAAGTATGGGTGGATTTATTGTACCTTACACTGTTCCATCTGCATCTTTTTGGAAACTAGGACAGGCCAAACCTAGTGAAAAGTTTAAATTTATAGAAATCTCAGTTGAGGAGTCTCAAGAAATGAGGTCTGCACAAACTGAATTATGCACGAAAGGGAGTATAATATAATATGTCAACTGAAGTCTTAACATCCGTTCCAGGAAATATATGGAAAGTATTAGTGAATGTAGGTGATGAAGTCAAAGAAGGCGATGTTCTTTTTATAATGGAAGTGATGAAATCAGAAGTTAATCATAATGCACCAATCAATGGAACAGTCACAGAAGTTAACATTCAAAATGATCAAGAAGGCGTAAGTCCGGGTACTATTGCCATCGTTATTGATTAAATGGAAAATAACTTAGTTTTATATAACGGTCCAACTTCACCTTTTGGAAGGAAATGTAAAATAGCATCTCTCGTTTTAGGAATAAGACATAAAGAGGAGACTATTAATGTTTATAAATCTACATTTTTAGATGAGCATAATCCACTACGACAAATCCCAACTCTAATCGCAGATGGAAAGGTCATTTCCGATAGTGATAATATTTGCCTGTATTTAGACAGCCTATCAACTAGTAAGTCCTTATATCCCAAAGATAGATATTGGGATTGTATGACTATGATTAGTGTCACCAATGGGATTATGGAAAATGGGGTCAATCGATATATAGAGATTTCAGCTATTCCTGAAAATGAACAAAGAAAAAAATCAATTGAAAGATATGAAAAGAAAATTCTACGTTCTATAGCTTGGATAGAAAAAAGATTTGAAGAATTTAATACTGTTGAGATAACTATGGATCAAATTTCTATTGCTTGCGCGCTTGACTATACGTCATTACGTTTCACTTCAGATTGGGAATTGGATAATCCAAAGCTAAAAGATTGGTTCAACGACATTTCATCTAAGGAATTTATAAAAAATACTAAACCAGGAGTAAGTTTTAAATATGAATAAATATTTAGAAATGCCATTAAAAGTGATAGGTTACTACAAATGAAAAGATTTTTAATTCTTATAGCCTTAATAGGACTGCTTCCTTTAAATATAAATGCAGAATATGAGATGCATATTCCTAATTGCACACAAAAAGGAGTTGAGAATTGTGGTGGGTTTCTTTTTGATACAGAAACAGGAGATGTTCTTTTTTGTGGATCAGAAAATTGTATAGATCTTAAGCTTCCAAAATCTTGGAGGACAAAACAAAAAGAGAAACAATCAAAGCAAGATCAAATCATTGAAATGTTATCTAACATTGAAATTGGGGCGGCAAATGTCACCTCTTCTGGGAATAATACATCTGCAGTTAAAACAGAAAAAAAGATATCTACTGAAAAAAAAGAAGTGGAACCTAAAGCAAAAGTAGAAAAACCTGCAAAAAAGGCTGAAAAATGTGATAAAGAAAAGAAAAGCCTTTGCAAAGGCTCAGGTGGAATGCAGCTAGGTGGCACTAAAATGAAACTTAAAAAACCAAAAAGCTCCGATTGATTTGAAAGAACCACTAAGTAAAAAAAAGGCTGCTCTATTTGTAATCAGAGAAAAGCTAGCTCTTGATCTGTCAAATGAAATTTTTATGGATAAGAATGAAGCTTATGAGTTGATTGATTTTTCTTTACAATTAACAGATAAAATTCCAGAGACTTATGATCAATTAAAATCAGAAATTAAAGCATATATCATTATTAATATGCTATCTTTGGTAACAAAGTTTCAGTAATTTATATTCCGCTAGTATCAATAACCTTCTTATCAAGACTTTTTCTTTGAATATCCTCTTTACTATCAAATATTTCATTTTCTATATTGAAAAAATTTATATCACTTAAGATAATTTCCATTCTTCTATTGTTAAAACTAAAATCACAAGTCACACTAAAGATTAATTCATTCTTATTGGTTTTTTCTTCTAAGTAAATTTCCCATGTGATCTTACTCTTAAGCTTATTAGGAAATTGTTTTATATTTGTGGAAAAAAGTTCTGCATTTCTTTTTTCGAAAGATACAATAAATTTATTTTGTACATCGAGACATTCTACAGGACTCAGATTCAACTGATTGTTTAATCCATGTATTTCAAATATATTTCCAGATTTGGTAGATTTGATTTTATATTGACTGAGGTACTTATTAGAAATCAATACACGATCTTCATCAATAAAAATATAATCAATAGAATCCTCTTTATAACTAACCTCTCCATCATTAAGATATTGAGAGATATCTTCATATAATCTGTATCCAAAAAGTTCAATTGCATAAGAGCTGAAGTTCAGGAGCAACATAGGAACCATAAATTGAATAATTCTAAGCATATTTAATAATATCTTTCATTCAATTTTTAGTAACGGTATTAAGTGGATAAGGAATATCCTTAATGGAAAAATTTTTACAATGCTCAATACCATCAATTAACTTAGCCCATAATAATCTCCCATCATTCTCTAATGATGGCATCGAGGAGGACGCCAAGCTAAGAAACCAAATTTTAAAGGAATCCTTTGATACGCGGTCTAAATCTGAATTTATTAATTGTGTAAATGTCTCTTTCCATTGTCCTAAAAGAATTATTAACTCTTCTCTTGAAAGGTCTTGAGATGAAAGAAAGTATTTTTTTTGTAAAGTTTCATTTTCTTGTTCTAGCATTGATAATTTAAATTGATATGCACTATCAAGAATAATGGCTTTCTCAGGACCATTGTTGATATCTATCCAATCAATAAAACCTCTTAGTAGACTTGAGCAAATATTTTCAAGTTGATCTTTTTCAATACTTTCAGTCATTATTGTTTTTAACAATTCTTATATTTGTAATAATGATTTAATTTCTTTTGATAAAGACATTATCTCCAAACAGCCCTTACCTGTTCTTTGCTTTTCAACAGCGGTTAACCCTAAGCCCATTGAAGAGACAAAAATTTGTCTATTGCCTAGAATAGTTTTAGCTTTTTTGACATTCATCTCATTTATAAATGTAATAGCCTCTTTTATAAGTTTTGATTTTGAATTTGCTCTATTAATCAAAATTAAAATTTCTTTTTTCTCTCTCTTCGCTAATTCAATAATTGACTCCGTAGCCCAAAAGTCTACTTGAGATGGAGAAATAGGTATAATGACTAGGTCTGCAATTTCAATTGCTGGTCTTCCATCCGCATCAATTTTAGGAGGCGTATCAATGATAATTAAATCATTTTTTTCTTTGAGTGTTTTAGCTTCGTATTGAGCGCCCCAAAGGCTTGCAGTTTTAAATTGAATAGTATTTTTACTTTTTAATTTATCATTTCTGGTCATAAACCACTTTCCTAGGCTACCTTGAGGATCTGTATCTAATAGAGTCGTGGAAAGATTATATTTTAAAGAAAAAACAGCAGCTAAATTAGCAGCTATTGTAGTCTTACCTGATCCACCTTTTTGCTGAGCTATGGTTATTACTTTAGACATAACTAAGTATAAAAAATAAAGAATTAGAAGAAAGGATTAATTATAAAATGTTGTGGGTTTGTTTTAATCTAGGGTAAGTTTTAAATGTTTTTGATAGGAAAAAAGTTAACATAATTTATATTGCTGTGATGCAATCTTTTAATTTCAATAATACTGCAGGAATTAGGTTTGGTAATGATTTATCCGTTACTTCTTCAGAAGAAGTAAGTAATAAATTAGGCTCCAAAATTCTTTTTATAACTGATCCTGGATTAGTAAAATTAGGCCTAATTGATGAGACGGTTAAAGCCTTAAAAGTCAAATCTGAAGTTTTAATCTTTGACAGCGTTGAAGCAGATCCATCTTTGAAAACATTAATGAAATGTGTTGAAGAAGGTCGAGATTTTAACGCCTCCGGTATAATTGGTTTTGGTGGAGGTTCATCTATGGATACAGCGAAACTCACTGCATTATTAATTGGATCAGGAGAAGATATTCATGAGGCTTGGGGGGTAGCAAATGCTAAAGGCCCAAGATTACCTCTTGCTCTTTATCCAACAACATCTGGGACAGGGTCTGAGGTAACTCCAATATCTATTATTACTCAAGATGATTTAGAAAAAAAAGGTGTGTCCTCTCCTATTATTCTTCCTGATCTCGCAATTCTTGATCCTCTTTTAACTGTAGGACTGCCTCCTCACATTACTGCTGCAACAGGAATAGATGCTATGGTTCATGCAATAGAATCATACGCTTCTAAAAGTGCAAATAATAATTTGGTTTCTAAAATGCTCGCTAAAGAAGCACTTAAACTTTTAGGGGAATCGATTGAAATGGCTGTGTCTAATGGAAAAGATGTCGAGGCTCGCTCAAAAATGCTTTTAGGATCAATGCTAGCAGGATCATCTTTTGGAAACTCTCCCGTAGCAGGAGTTCATGCTCTTGCATACCCTATCGGTGGGACATTTCACATACCCCATGGTTTATCAAACGCTATAGTGCTTCCTTATGTTTTAAGATTTAATATTAAAGATCAAAATGCTGCTAAGCTTTACAGTGAAATTGCTCCGATCATTTTTCCTGAAATGGATTTATCTACTAGCAGCCAAGATATATCTTCTAAATTCATAGAAAATTTATCAAATCTATCTTCTAATTTAGGTCTAGAGCAAAGACTTAGAGATGTTGGGATACCAGAGACAGCGTGTGAGACAATGGCAAAAGATGCAATGAAGCAAACACGCCTATTGATTAATAACCCTAAAGAAATATCCGAAAATGATGCCTGTGATATCTATAAATCAGCTTGGTAATCATGGTTCTTTTTGTTAAATTTACAATTCTTTAAAGACTTGAAATTCTATAAATTGAGATTAAATGTTTAAAAAATGCTTATAGTTAATGAAATATCCAAAAACTTTGACCAATTCAAAGCTATTGATAATCTTTCTTTTCAAGTAAAAGTGGGTGATGTAATGGGTTTTCTGGGCCCAAATGGTGCTGGCAAAACTACATCAATGAGAATCATAACAGGTTACCTAAAATCTAATAGCGGTTCTGTATTAATAAATAATAAAAATATAGATCAAGATCCTATATACACTAAATCGATGATTGGATACCTTCCAGAGGGTGTGCCGCTATATCTTGATTTCTCACCTTACCTTTACTTAGATTATGTATGCCAAGTTAGAAATATTAAAAACTCTAAAGGCGCTATTAAAAAGGTCATAGATGATCTTGCACTAAATGAAGTTAAAGACGTCCCCATTGAGACGCTATCAAAAGGATTTAAAAGAAGAGTTGGTATAGCACAAGCATTAATACACAGCCCTAAACTTCTAATTTTAGACGAACCCACTGATGGACTTGACCCACTTCAAAAATTTGAAGTTAGAAAATTGATTAAAAAACTATCTAAAACGAAGGCTATTATCATTTCTACACACATTCTTGATGAAGTGCCTGAAGTTTGTAATAAATGTCTTATTATTAATAATGGACAAAAAATTTTTGAAGGAACTCCTGCTCAACTTAAAAGAAAAATGGGTAAAACTCTTGATGAAAAATTTAGAAAGTTAGTAAGTTAATGTTAGCGCTTATCAAGAGAGAAATGAAATTATACTTCATAACTCCTGTTGCTTATATTTTCACAGCAATTTTCATACTAACATCGATGTCTTTGACATTCTACTTTGGATCTTTTTTTTCCTCGGGGGTTGCAGAATTGAATATATTTTTTAGTTTTATTCCATGGGTTTTTATTTTTTTTATTTCAGCTGTGACTATGAAGAGCTGGTCAGAAGAAAAAAGGCTCGGAACCATTGAGCTTTTATTAACCTTACCTATCCCTGTATGGAAAATTGTGTTGAGTAAATTTATTGCCACTTGGGCTTTTGTGACATTTTCAATAATTCTTACTTTTCCAATTTGGATTACAGTAAATTATTTAGGCAACCCAGATAATTTAATCATAATTGGTCAATATCTTGGTGTTATCATAATGGCGGGTGCCTATGTTTCACTTGGGATTTTCTTTTCATCACTTACGAATAATCAAATAATTGCTTTTATTTTATCAATTTTAGTCTCTTTTTTATTTACCATAAGTGGATTTCCATTAATGATAAACTTTATAACAGGCATCATGCCAGTTGAAATTGTTGAACTCATATCAAGTTTTAGCTTTCTAACTCATTTCTCTAGCATACAAACAGGTTTTTTCTCGCTGAAAGGATTATTCTTTTTTATCTCTTTTATAGCGTTATGGAATTACTTAACTATTTTAAAATTTTTGGTGCGTGATTAATGAATAATTTTTTGAATAAAAACTTCTTTTTCATCGCTGTATTAAGCACCATTATTCTTTTTCTATCTTCTAACTATATTATTCAAAAAATAAATATTAATCTCGGAATTGACTTTACATCTACAAGAACATTTTCTCTCTCAGATGGGACTAAGCGTGTAATTAATGAAATTGAAGAACCTTTAAAAATAAGTTTCATATATAGTCGTAATTTATCTAAGAATATTCCTATTATCCAAAATTACGCCAATCAAGTGCAAGGTTTACTTAATAGATACTCTGATTTAGCAAATAATAAGATTGAATTGAATATTATTGAGCCAGAACCCTATTCTGAGGATGAGGATTATGTCAATCGATATGGCATTCAAGGATTTCCGATAGATCAAGAAGGGTCAAAGGTTTATCTTGGTATGATCGCATCAAACACAACTGACGATATAGAAACTGTTCCTTTTTTTGATCCGTCAAAAGCTGGTTCTTTAGAAAAACAAATTACTGATATTATTTTTAAATTAAATAGATCTAAAAAACCAATGATAGGTTTTTTATCTTGGGTTGATACTGCGCCTCCAATGTTACCGAATAATCAATTAGGTCAAGGTGAGTATACAATTTTAGAGGAATTAAGTTACTTTTATGACTTTGAATTTTTAGATACTGATATAGAGGGTTTTGAAAATATTGATTTACTCATGGTTTATCACCCCTCAGATATCAGTGAAAAAACTGAATATGCAATTGAACAATTTATTTTAAACGGTGGAAAAACAGTTATTTTTTTAGATCCATTTTTTGAGAAAAATGATCATTCAAACAAGAAATCTAATTTAGAAAATATTTTAAAGACATTAAATATTAACTTTAATGAAAATATTATTTTAGATGGAGCTCAAGCGACAAGGCTACAAACTCAACAAAATATATCTGATAATACATCGCTTCAAACTATGCTAAAGCTCAATTGGCCGGAGGTAAGAGGTCAATATATTAATCAGCAAGAAGAAATTGGCAATGGATTATCGTTAGTTAGGATAGTTTCACCAGGAGGATTAACGCCTCTTAATGAAGATAGTGAAATTGATTACATACCCCTTATTTCATCAAGTAATGTAACAATGGATTTACCTATGAAAGAAGTCCTCGATCCTATTGAATTAATTAATAATTTTCAGCCAACAGGTATTGAATACGACTTTGGCGTCAAGCTGACTGGTAAAACATCAAGTCAATTTGATGACTTTGAATTCAAAAAAGATACTCATATAAGCTACTCAACTAATAATATTAATGTTGTTTTATTTAGCGATGCTGACTTTATAAGAAATCCATTTTGGGCAAGAGTTCAGAAATTCTTAGACACCAACGTTATTGAAACAACTTCCGATAATGGAAGCTTAATTACCAATGTACTTGACTCTCTTACTGGATTTGATGAATTTATAAATCTTAGAAATAAAGAAACACCATTTAGACCTTTTGTGGTTGTTCAAAAACTTCAAGCTGATGCTGAGCAAAAATATTTAGGACAAGAACAGCAATTGCAAAACCAGTTAGATGAAACATTATCGCAGATAGAGAATTTATCGGCTGGCAGAGCGGGTGAAAATGTAAATCTTTCTGAAAAGCAATTAATAGAATTATCAAATTTTCAAATCTTAGTTGAACAAACAAGAAAACAGTTAAGAGAAGTAAGGAGAAATTTAAGCAAAGATATTGATACATTGGCTAATAAAATTAATATTCTGAATACATTTTTCATTCCCATTCTTTTAATCATTTTAATGTTTATTATTCCAAGACAACTAGGTATTAAAAAAAGATCAAATAAATCATGATAATTAAAAATCTTAAAATACTCATTTTTATGACTTTTTGTTCGTTAGTTATAGCTTTGGGACTCTACTTTGATGGCAGTAGCCTTAAAAAAAATGTAGCTGCTAAAAATTTAGTGCCATCCTTTAACGAAATGTTAGAAAAAATTGCTTATATTGAATTTGTAAATAACCAAGGAAGTTCCATTATAGAAAAAGTACATGATCAATGGTTACTTACCTCAGCTAATAATTTTCCTGCAAATACAGAACTTTTAAGTAGATTTTTCATCCAACTTAGAGAAGCAAAAATAATTGACAATAAGACCAACAGAGAAGACCTGCATTATAAGTTAGGCTTAGATAAAGAAAATAGAATGGATCTTATTTTAAAATCACTTACTGGCGAAGAAATTTACTCACTAAATATTGGAACATATAATTATAATATCCCAGGGACTTATGTAAAAAACCCCAATTCAAATCAAACGTTAATAGTAAATTCAAATTTATCAGCAGATACTGCTGACTTTTATTGGGTACCAACAGATTTAATTAATATAGGAAAATCCCAAATTAAAGCTGTTCAAATTTATACTAAAAATATGATTAATCTTATAGAAGAAGATGGTGTTTTGAGTCATCAAAATCTCCCTCAAGGTTTCTCAAAGATAAGCGAAGATAGCATTAATGAAATTCAAAATTCTTTATCTGATCTTCAGCATAATGGGTTTATCCTCAGATCTGATTTACCTAATTCACCAAATTTTAAAGCAAGATATGAACTTAAAAATGGCACAATACTTTTTGTTAACTTTTATGACATTTCTGGTGAGGGAATTTACGTCACATTTGATTGGAATTACCTCAACGACAAAATTCAAATATCAAAATTTATCGATCCGCTCTTAGATGGGTACCAATTTCAATTAAGCACTGTATCTTTATTAACAGAATTTGCTTATAAGGTTCCTCAATTATTTTTTGATAACAATAATTTAAAATTACGAGCTAAATCAGAATAGAAAATATTTTTTATGTAGCGATTAACTAAATATCGCTAATCTTAAATTTCATATTATGTAGGTAAGTCTCTTTTGGCTTAAGAAGAGAAGATGGAAATTTTTTATTATTTGGAGAATTAGGAAAGCACTGTGTTTCCAAACACATACCCTGATGTGCTTTTAATACTTTACTTTTTGAAAGGAACTTTAAGTATTGTCCTGAATAAAATTGAACTGCTGGCTGATTAGAGAAAACTGTTAATTGTATCTTACTTTTAGGGGAGATTAATTTTGCTATAAGCCTAGATTGTTTTCGAATAATATAATTTTCATCATAAGGTGATCCTTTTTCGATAATTTTATCGCCGATATTAGCGGTTTTTCTAAAATCATAAGTTGAATTATTAACACTAATTTTTTTTCCAGTAGGTATATTATCTTTATCCATTTCAGTGTAGTAATCAGAATTAATATACAAACTATGACCAAAAATATCTTTTTTGATTTTTTCTAAATTCCAATAAGCATGATTAACAATATTCACATGGGTTGTTTTTGATGATTTTGCTTTAATAGAAATATTAAGATAATTATCTTGGAGGCTAAATTTACAAAAACTAATTAATTCTCCTGGAAAGCCCTCCTCACCATCTTGAGAGATATATTGATACTCTATAGTATTGCTTGATGATTTCTTAATAGTCCAAATTTTTGAGTCAAAACCCTTGACGCCACCATGTAAAATATTTTTACCTTCGTTTTTTGATAGTTTGTATGTCGTATTTTTAATTTTAAATTGGGCATTTTTAATTCTATTAGCGAATCTCCCACATGTTGACCCAAGGTAGTTTTTATTATTTTGATAAGATGAGATTTTATCAAGATTCAAAATCAAATTAATTTTTTTTTTCTTATGGTAGACTTCATATAAGGTAGCGCCCATGTTTAATGTCTTAACTCTTAAAAATTTATTTTCTATTGTATGAGATTTAATCATTAATTTGAGAAGTTATATTTTCAATTACTTTTTTAGAAGCCTCTTTAAGCTTTGGGAGAGTAGATTTAATTAATTGAATCCTATCATAAATAGTTGGATTGCTCTCAATCTCTTCTCTAAGAGTATCACCAAATGTTTTTCTAAGCTCTGTGCCAATATTAAATTTACAAACATTTGTGGTGGTAGCAATTTTTCTTCTTAAACCATATTCAATCCCACTACTTCCATGTAAAACTAATGGAATACTAGTTAGGTCTTCTATATTTTTTATTACATTCATATCAATAGAAGAAGATTTATTAGTTTGTAAATGAACATTTCCAGCGCTTATGGCCATAGCATCACAATCAGTTTGTTCAGCAAATTTTTTAGCTTCTATTGGGTTTGTGCTTAATGACTCTGCTCCTTGGTTATATCCAACAAAACCAATCTCACCCTCAACTGAAACTTTATAACTATGAGCTAAATCTGCAATTTCACTCGTTTTTTCAATATTTTCATTTAACGAAAGCTTCGAACCATCAAACATAACTGAAGTAAAACCGCTATCTAACCCCTCAACACATTCTTCTTTGGTATAACCATGATCCAAGTGACAAACTACTGGAGAATTGGATTGCTCGGCCAAGTATCGAAACATCTTTCCTAAAATAGGAACTGGTGTATTTGCTCTGCATCCAGGTCCTGCTTGTAGGATAACGGGTAAGTTTAGTTCTTCAGCAGCTTCAGTA